>CEUS01097747.1_pt1 | contig 13791 bp, 13 predicted proteins | sample 427031 | NCBI WGS metagenome assembly CEUS01 (sample SAMEA2622837, study PRJEB7988) | marine metagenome | biome: marine biome (ENVO:00000447); feature: marine epipelagic mixed layer (ENVO:xxxxxxxxx); material: "saline water (ENVO:00002010), including plankton (ENVO:xxxxxxxx)" | depth 140 m | reverse complement strand
AAGGCAATTTAGAAAGATAAAAAATGTCAATAACTGTTGATGATTTAGAAAGAACAGTTAAGTCTGGTTTGACAGCTACAATAAAATCATCCCAAATTAGATTTGGCCAACTTACATTAGAGATAAATGTTGAAGATCTTTACTCTACAATTTTGTATTTCAAAACTAACGATAAATGTAGGTTTAGACAGTTAATTGATATTACTGCCGTAGATTATTTGGAAAAAGATAAAAGGTTTAAGATAGTTTATTTTTTGCTTTCTCATGAAAATAATTTGAGAATTATAATAAATGTAAATATAGAAGAAAAAACACCTTTGCCATCAATAACAAAAATTTTTCCTTCTGCTAATTGGATGGAGAGAGAAGTATTTGACATGTATGGCATTACTTTCTCCGATCATCCCGATTTAAGAAGAATACTTACGGACTATGGGTTTGAAGGTTATCCACTTAGAAAAGATTTTCCTCTAACAGGTCATACGGAAGTTAGATATAGCGAAGAAAAGAAAAAAGTTATTCATGAACCAGTTAAATTAGATCAAGCATATAGAGATTTTGATTTTGAAAGTCCTTGGGAAGGAACTAAATATGTAAAAGAAGAAATAAAAAAGAAAGAAACTGATGATAAATAATGACTAAAAAAACAAGAACCATGAATTTAAATTTTGGACCACAGCATCCAGCAGCACATGGGGTATTGAGATTAATTCTTAAATTGGATGGCGAAATCGTTGAAAAAATTGATCCTCATATCGGACTATTACATAGAGGAACAGAAAAACTCATAGAGCACAAAACATACTCTCAGGCAATTCCTTATTTTGATCGTTTGGATTATGTGGCCCCGATGAACCAAGAACATGTATTTGCTCTGGCAATAGAAAAACTGTTAAATATAGAAGTTCCTATTAGAGGTCAATACATTAGAGTTTTATTTTGTGAAATTGGAAGAATTTTAAGTCATCTATTAAATATTACTACTCAAGCACTTGATGTTGGGGCACTAACACCATCTCTCTGGGGTTTTGAGGAGAGAGAAACTCTAATGACTTTCTATGAAAGAGTCTCCGGCTCTAGATTACATGCAAACTATTTTAGACCGGGAGGAGTGCACAAAGATCTGCCCAGAGGATTAGACGATGATATTCTTTTATTTTGTGAATCTTTTCCTAAAGTCGTAGATGACCTTGAAACACTTTTAACAGATAACAGAATTTTTAAACAAAGGAATGTAGATATTGGTATCGTTTCAAAACAAGAAGCTTTAGACCATAGTTTTTCAGGAGTTATGCTAAGAGGTTCTGGTGTTGCTTGGGATTTAAGAAAATCACAGCCTTATGAGTGTTACAAAGATTTCGATTTCAAAATCCCTATTGGAAAAAATGGTGATTGTTATGATCGATATCTTTGTAGAATGGAAGAAATGAGAGAGAGTATAAAAATTATTAAAGACTGTGTCAAAAAAATGCCAAAAGGACCAGTTAAAACAATGGATGGTAAAATATCGCCTCCAAAAAAAGAAGACCTAAAAAATTCTATGGAGGCTTTAATTCATCATTTCAAATTATTTTCAGAAGGATTTAGAGTTCCTAAAGGTGAAGTTTACACTTCTGTTGAAGCACCCAAAGGAGAATTCGGTGTCTATTTGGTATCTGATGGTAGCAACAAACCATATAAATGCAAAATAAGAGCTCCTGGATTTTCTCACTTACAAGCTATGGATTATTTATTAAAAGGTCATATGTTGGCTGATGTTCCTGCAGTTTTAGGTTCGCTTGACATTGTTTTTGGAGAGGTGGACAGATGAGTATTAAAAAAATTTCAGAAAACCAGCCAGAAAATTTTGAATTTTCTGAAAACAATTTGAAAGAAGCTAAAAATGAAATTAAAAAATACCCAAAAGCTAAAAAAGCTAGTGCTGTTTTAGCATTATTATATTTAGTTCAAAAACAAAACAACAATTGGATACCATTAGCAGCAATTAAGTATGTAGCAAAGTTGCTTGATATTCCTTACATGCAGGTTTACGAAGTTTCTACATTTTATTCGATGTTTAACTTATCACCTGTAGGAAAATATTTTGTTCAGGTTTGCACAACAACACCTTGCATGATTAGAGGTGCAAAGAAAATTATAGACATTTGTAAAAAAAATATTTCTACAAATCAAAATGAAATATCCGAAAATAAACTTTGTTCTTGGACAGAAGTCGAATGTCTTGGTGCATGTGTAAATGCTCCAATGATGCAAGTGAATCAAGATTATTTTGAAGATTTAAACGAGAGAAAAACTGAAGAAATAATTCAAACTTTGTTAAAAGATAAAATGCCAAATCCAGTATCAATGAATAGCAGAAAAAATTCAGCTCCAGAAAAAGGCAAAACAACTTTGTTAGGGGTAAAAAATGCTTAGAGACGAGGATAGAGTTTTTAAAAACTTATATAATGACCATGGTTGGGATATCAATTCTGCTGTTGAGAGAGGAGATTGGTCGCAGACGAAAAATATTATTTCAAAGGATAAAGATTGGATTATAAAAGAAATAAAAGATTCCGAGTTACGTGGTAGAGGTGGCGCTGGTTTTCCAACCGGATTAAAATTATCTTTTGCTCCCAAAAAAATAAGTTCAAGACCCCATTATTTAGTTATTAATGCAGATGAATCAGAACCAGGGACTTGTAAAGATAGAGATATATTGAGATTTGAACCTCAGAAACTAATAGAAGGATGTTTGATTACAAGCTACGCAATTAGTGCTCATACCTGTTATATTTATATCAGAGGAGAGTATTTTAGAGAGGGACAAAGATTGCAAGAGGCCATAAATCAAGCCTATGAAAAAAATTTTTTGGGAAAAAATGCTTGCGGTTCAGAATGGGATTTAGATATTTATATTCATTATGGTGCTGGAGCTTATATTTGTGGAGAAGAGACGGCATTGCTAGAAAGTTTAGAAGGTAAAAAAGGTTTGCCAAGGCTCAAACCTCCTTTTCCTGCTCTCGTTGGTCTCTACGGCTGCCCGACTATAGTAAATAATGTTGAAACTATAGCGGTAATTCCAACAATACTTAGAAGAGGAGCAAAATGGTTTACTTCCTTAGGCAAACCAAAAAATACTGGAACAAAAATTTTTTGCATTTCTGGAGATGTTAATAATCCCTGCAACGTTGAGGAAGAGATGGGTATACCTCTTAAGGATTTAATAGAAAAACATGCGGGCGGAGTTATTGGCGGGTGGAATAATTTGCAAGCAGTGATACCAGGAGGATCCTCTATGCCACTATTACCAAAAAATATTTGTGAAACAATCACAATGGATTTTGATGCATTAATCAAAGCAAAAAGTGGTTTAGGTACTGCTGGAGTAGTAGTTATTAATAAAGATCAAGACATTATTAGATGTATGGCAAGAATAGCTAAGTTTTATAAACATGAAAGTTGCGGTCAGTGTACTCCTTGCCGTGAAGGCTGTGGTTGGATGTGGCGAATGCTCGAAAGAATTGCGGATGGAGAGTCTACCCATAGAGAGATAGATCTTTTATACGATGTTACAAAACAAATAGAAGGACATACAATTTGTGCATTTGGTGAAGGTGCAGCTTGGCCGGTACAAGGATTACTTCGTCATTTTAAAAATGAAATGAAAAAACGTATTCGTAAAGAGCCGCCCATTAAGAGAAAAAATAATATTCCTTATCTTATAGATCAGCACCTCTTGGAGAAAAATAATGCCTAAAATAATTGTTAATAATAAAGAGGTAGAATTTGAAGAAGGCATGACTGTTCTTCAAGCTTGCGAACTAGCTGGAGCAGAAATACCAAGATTTTGTTATCACGAAAGGCTTTCAATAGCAGGGAATTGCAGAATGTGTTTAGTTGAAATGGAAAAGTCTCCAAAACCAATAGCTTCTTGCGCTATGCCTGCAACCGATGGAATGAAAATTAAAACAAACACACCTTTTGTGGAAAAAGCTAGAAAAGGTGTAATGGAATTTTTATTAGCAAACCATCCTTTGGATTGCCCAGTATGTGACCAAGGTGGTGAGTGCGATTTACAAGATCAATCACTTTTTTATGGACTTGGTAACTCAAGATACACAGAAAGCAAAAGACAGGTAAAGGAAAAATACATGGGACCTTTAATAAAAACTGTAATGACAAGGTGTATCCATTGCACAAGGTGTATAAGATTTGCAACAGAAGTTGCGGGTATACCTGAACTAGGAGCTGTAGGTAGGGGCGAAGATATGGAAATTACAACTTACTTAGAAAAGTCAATGGAATCTGAATTATCAGCAAATGTTATAGATTTATGTCCTGTAGGAGCTCTTACATCTAAACCTTATGCCTTTGAAGCAAGACCTTGGGATCTTAAAAAAACAGAAACAATAGATGTTATGGATGCCGTAGGGTCTAACATCAGAGTCGATACTTATGGATGGGAAGTCAAGAGAGTTTTACCCAGAGTAAATGATGATATTAATGAGGAATGGATATCAGATAAAACAAGATATGCATGCGATGGTCTTTTAAAACAAAGAATAGATAATCCATATATTAGAGAAAATGGAAGATTACAAAAAACATCATGGGATCGTGCATTAAATTTATTGGTAGGTAAATTAAAAACTTTACAACCAAATGAAATGGCCGGATTGGTGGGAGATCTAGCAGATTTGGAAATGATCTACAGTTTCAAATCTTTTTTTGAAAAATGTTTGGGTTCAAAAAACTTAGAATGTAGACAGAACAGAGTTTATATTAATCCAGAAGAAAGAATAAACTATATTTTTAATTCATCAATTAATGGTATCGAAGATTCAGATTTCATTCTATTAGTAGGGACAAACCCAAGATTGGAGGCCACTATACTTAATGCGAGGATTAGGAAAGCGCACGTGAAAAATGGGCTAAAAATTTACTCAATAGGTGATCCCGGCGATTTAACTTACCCATATCAAAATCTTGGTCCCAATACTTCTATAATTAAAGATATTGCATCAGGTGCACATGAAATTTCTAGTAAAATAAAAAAATCAAAAAAACCAATGATTATTATCGGAGAATCAGCGCTTAGAGATAAGACAGGTCATTACGTTTTTGAAACATTGAAAAATTTTTTATTTACTAATAACTTTATTACAAAAAATTGGAATGGCTTGAATGTTCTTAATCAACATGCGTCAAGAGTTGGAGCAATCGATCTTGGAGTTTATTTAATAAATGACAAAGAAAATTTTCCCTTTTTTGACAAATTAGATAACGATGAATTCAAATTCATATATTTATTGGGAGCAGATAATATAAATTTTGAAAAAAAAGATAAATTTATAGTTTACCAAGGAAGTCATGGTGATAAAGGTGCAGAAATTGCAGATATTATTTTACCTGGAGCTGCATACACAGAAAAAAATGGTTTATTTGTTAATTTGGAAGGAAAATTACAAAATGCGTATAAAGCTTCATATCCGCCAGGCCTTGCACGTGAAGATTGGATAATTTTTAAGAATCTTGCCAATATTATGAACAAAGATCTTGGATATGATGACATTCATCATTTAAGAAAATTAATTAACAAAGAAATAGAGATAAAAATTAATCACAAAATAAATAAAATACAGACAGCTAACTTTATTGAAAAAAATATTTTAATAAAACCTATCGATTATTACTACACGAATTATATAGCAAGATCATCAAAAGTTATGAATGAATGCAGAAAAATATCAAAAAAATTTTTATTCACAGGAATTGAAAAGGCAAGTTAATGATTTATGTAAATATTTTTTTTAGTGAAATTTATAAAATAATATTTTTGCTTTTGCCTGTTTTAGTATCAGTCGCTTTAATAGTATGGCTTGATAGGAGAGTTTGGGCGTTTGTGCAAAAAAGAAGAGGCCCTAATGTTGTGGGTCCGTTTGGACTTTTCCAAACCTTAGCTGACGCGTTAAAATATATTTTTAAGGAAATTATTATTCCAGCAAGCGCTAATAAAACAATTTTTGTTTTGGCACCTATAGTAACTCTTACTTTGGCTCTTGCAGCATGGGCAGTGATTCCATTTAGTAAAGTCATGGTTTTGGCCGATATTAATGTAGGGGTATTATACTTATTTGCTATTTCATCTTTGAGCGTTTACGGAATTATTATGGGTGGATGGGCATCTAATTCAAAATATCCTTTTTTGGGTGCTATTAGATCTGCTGCTCAAATGGTGTCTTATGAAGTTTCAATAGGTATAATAATTATCAATGTTCTTCTCTGTGTAGGTTCGCTAAATTTAAATAAAATAGTGCTAGCTCAGGAAAATGTTTGGTTTATTTTCCCTTTATTTCCAATGTTTGTTATCTTCTTTATATCGGCTTTAGCTGAAACAAACCGACCTCCATTTGATTTACCAGAAGCAGAATCAGAGCTAGTAGCTGGCTATCAAACGGAGTATTCGGGAATGATGTACGCCATGTTCTGGTTAGGCGAGTATGCAAATATTTTGTTATTGTGTGCACTTGGCAGCATTCTTTTTTTAGGCGGATGGCTGAGCCCAATTGATATATATCCATTGAATATATTACCAGGATTTTTCTGGATGATTTTTAAAATATTAATCCTTTTCATTCTTTTTTCTTTAGTAAAAGCTATAGTTCCGAGATACCGATTTGATCAATTAATGAAATTAGGTTGGAAAATTTTTCTTCCTTTTTCATTAATTTGGATGGTTTTTACCGCAAGTTTTTTATTTTTTTTTGAAATGTTACCTACTACGGGATAATTGTAATTTAAAATGAAGATAAGCAGAATATTTAAAACATTATTTATGGCGGATTTTGCCAGTGGTTTACTTATTGCTATAAAAAAAATTTTTAAAACTAAGAAAACAATAAATTATCCATTTGAAAAAGGAAAAATAAGTCCACGTTTTAGAGGAGAGCATGCTTTAAGAAGATATCCAAACGGTGAAGAAAGATGCATAGCTTGTAAACTCTGCGAAGCTGTATGTCCAGCGCAGGCCATTACTATAGAATCCGAAATCAGAAATGATGGAAGCAGAAAAACTACCAGATATGATATAGACATGCTTAAATGTATTTATTGTGGCCTATGCGAAGAGTCTTGTCCCGTGGATGCAATTGTACAAGGTCCAAACTTTGAGTTTGGAACAGAGACTAGAGAAGAGCTTTATTATAATAAACAAAAACTTTTAGATAACGGCGATAAGTGGGAAACTGCATTGGCTGAAAACATAAAGGCAGATTCTGATTATAGATAAATGTTAGCACATTCTTTATTTTTTTATTTTTTTTCTACCATAGCTGTATTTTCAGCTGTTATGGTTACTGTTTCTAGAAATACAGTTTATTCAGTATTTTTTTTAATTCTAGTTTTTGTAAGTATTTCAGTTTTATTTATTATGATAGGCGCCGAATTTTTGGGAATGATAATGTTAATTGTTTATGTAGGAGCCGTAGCAGTTTTATTTCTTTTTGTAGTTATGATGCTAAATATTTCCGAGCAAACAACTAAACAGGCGAGCCGAAAAGGTTTTATTAACAATATATCAGTAGGTACAATTGTAGCTCTAATTATTTTTCTTGAGTTATTAGTTGTGGTGGCAGGATGGAAGTATAAAAGTGTTTTTGTTCCTTTATCCGAAGTAAATTTAAATACAGGTTTAACCAATACCCATGAATTAGGTAATGTTTTGTATACAGAATATATTCATCTATTTCAAATATCAGGAATGATTCTTCTCATTTCAATGATTGGTGCAATTACACTCACATTCAAAAAAAGAGAGAACATAAAAAAGCAAAATTATTTTCAGCAGATACAAAGAGAAAAAGCAAGTGGAGTTTCATTGGTTGAAGTTGAAAGTGGAAAAGGAGTAAAAATTAATGACTGAAATTAGCTTAGGGCATTACTTATCTTTAGCAGCAATTATTTTTGTTATTGGAATAGTTGGAATTTTTTTAAATAGAAAAAATGTTATTATTATTTTAATGTCTATTGAGTTAATTCTTTTGGCTGTAAATATTAATTTAGTATCTTTTTCCATATATTCCCAGAATTTAGTTGGCCAAGTATTCACAATGTTTATTTTAACAGTTGCTGCTGCCGAAGCCGCAGTAGGATTAGCTATAATAGTAATGTATTACAAAAATAAAGGCTCAATTCATGTTGAGCACATTAATTCTTTGAAGGGCTAGCATGGAATACGCAATTGTCTTTTTGCCTCTAATAGGCTCGCTCATCTCAGGTTTTTTTGGAAAAAAATTAGGAGATAGATATTGTCAAATATTAACAAGTTCATTTGTGACAATTTCAGGAATTTTGTCTGTGTTTATTTTTTATGAGGTAGTAACACAAGATTATTCCAGCAATAAAGTAATATACAATTGGATTAGCTCAGGTAATTTTCATGTAAATTGGTCCATAAATATTGATCCTTTAACATCTGTTATGCTGGTGGTTGTAAGCTTAATATCTTCAATAATCCATTTCTATTCGATTGGTTATATGAGCCATGATCCACACGTACCGCGCTTTATGGCATATTTGTCTCTATTTACATTTTCTATGCTTATGCTTGTAACTGCAGATAATTTTTTACAATTATTTTTTGGATGGGAAGGAGTAGGGTTATGTTCTTATCTATTAATCGGTTTTTGGTACAAAAAACCATTAGCAAATGCTGCAGCAATCAAAGCTTTTATAGTTAATAGAGTAGGTGATTTTGGATTTGCTATCGGTATTTTTTTAATTTTCTTTTTTTATGGAACAGTCAATTATAATGAGGTTTTTCAACAGACTCCTTTATTACTTCAAAAACAAATTATTTTTCTAGGATTTGAATTTAATTTAATCACGCTGATTTGCCTTTTGCTTTTTGTTGGCGCTATGGGAAAGTCTGCTCAGATATTTCTACATACTTGGCTTCCAGATGCAATGGAGGGTCCGACACCTGTTTCAGCGTTAATTCATGCTGCTACTATGGTAACCGCCGGTGTATTTTTGGTAGTTAGATGTTCACCAATATTTGAGTACAGTCAAGTGGCTTTAAACATTGTAGCGTTAGTAGGAATGATGACGGCTTTCTTTGCCGCAACTGTCGCTCTTGTGCAAAATGATATAAAAAAAATTGTTGCTTATTCAACTTGCAGTCAATTAGGCTATATGTTTTTTGCTGCTGGAGTGGGGGCTTATCATGTAGCTATTTTTCATTTATTTACACATGCTTTTTTTAAAGCACTTTTATTTCTTGGCTCAGGTTGTGTAATACATTCTTTTAATAAAGAGCAAGATATTCGTTTAATGGGGGGAGTTTGGAAAAAAATTCCCTATACATATACTCTAATGATAATAGGAACGCTAGCTTTAACAGGCTTTCCATTTTTATCCGGCTATTACTCTAAAGATGCTATAATTGAGTTTGCTTTCTTGAAGGGTACTAATATTGGTTATTTGGCTACGACTATAGGAATTTTTACAGCATTATTAACATCAATATATTCATGGCGTTTAATATTTAAGACTTTTCACGGAAAATATAATAACAAAAATAACAGTCCATCAACAATTGAAGAATCGCCATTAATAATGTTAGCGCCTTCGTGTTTACTAGCTCTTGGGGCTATTGCGGCAGGGGTTTTATTTAAAGATATTTTTATAGGTCAAGACACAAACTTTTGGAGTAATTCAATTTTATTTCTACAAACTACGCACCATGAACACATACCAATCTGGCTTTTAATAATAACTCCCTTGATAACTGTTTTAACAATACCATCTGCATATTATTTATTTTTAAAAAATGAAAGGGTTTTAAAAAAATTTGTTTTAAAAAATCAATCATTATATAATTTTTTGCTTAACAAGTGGTATTTTGACGAACTATATATTTTTATTTTTGTAGAACCTATTAAGAAAATCGGGCTGTTTTTTTGGAAAAAAGGAGATGTCGATACAATAGATCGATACGGTCCAGACGGTCTTTCGAAGTTAGTAAAAATTATATCTGATAAAGCTATAAATTTTCAAAGCGGATACTTATACCATTATGCATTTGTAATGCTCATTGGTTTTTCAATTCTATTAACCTACTTAATTTTGTATTAAATGAACTTTCCAATACTCTCTGCAATAATATTTATCCCACTAATTGGAGCTTTTTTTGTTTTTGTTACGCAAGGAACCCAAAAAACTGTTGAAAAAAACGCAAAATCTGTAGCAATTTTTTCTTCAGTAGTAAATTTTTTTCTATCTCTTTTTCTTTGGTATTCTTTTGATTCCACAATTCCAGATTTTCAATTTGTTGAAAAGAAAAATTGGATTTCAGGTTTTATTAATTTCCAACTAGGAATTGATGGAATATCAATTTTATTTATACTTCTTACTACGTTTATTACACCTATATGTATTTTTTCGGGCATTCACAGCATTAAGTTTAAAATTAAAGAATTTCTAATAGCAATTCTTATAATGGAAACTTTGATGCTAGGAGTATTTTGTTCTCTTGACCTAGTAATATTTTATCTGTTTTTTGAAGGCGGTTTAATACCAATGTTTTTAATTATTGGAATTTGGGGAGGGCCAAAAAGGGTTTATTCAGCTTTTAAGTTTTTTTTGTTTACACTTCTTGGTTCAGTATTAATGTTGATTGCCATTATCTCCATATACTGGATTACAGGGACTACTGATGTAATAAAGTTATTAAACACACGAATAGTGCAAGATTATCAGTATCTACTTTGGTTGGCTTTTTTTAGTTCATTTGCAGTAAAATTACCTATGTGGCCAGTACACACTTGGTTGCCAGATGCTCATGTTGAAGCACCAACAGCTGGATCGGTTATCTTAGCAGCGATACTTTTGAAAATGGCAGGGTATGGATTTTTAAGATTTTCAGTAGGATTATTTCCAGTGGCATCAGATTATTTTACTCCACTAATTTTTGCATTAAGCATTATTGCAATAATTTACACATCTTTGGTAGCGCTTATGCAGGACGATATGAAAAAGTTAATCGCATACTCTTCTGTTGCTCATATGGGTTTTGTTACAATAGGTATTTTTTCATTAACTAAACAAGGGTTAGAAGGAAGTATAATTCAAATGTTAAGTCATGGATTGATATCTGCTGCGTTATTTTTATGTGTCGGTGTTGTTTATGATAGATATCACTCACGCATGATCTCTTCTTATGGAGGTCTTGTAAATATTATGCCAAAGTATGCATTTGTATTTATGATTTTTACTTTAGCTGCGTTGGGGTTGCCTGGCACAAGCGGTTTTGTAGGAGAGTTTTTAGTATTAGTTGGAGCTTTTCAAAAAAATATTTTAGTTGCGGTTTTAGCCAGCACAGGTGTCATCTTTGCGGCCGTTTATATGCTTTGGTTATACAGAAGAGTAGTTTTTGGTCGAATAACAAATTCTAAATTAAAAGAGATGTTAGATTTAAATAAGACGGAGATATATATTTTTACATCTTTAGTTTTTCTAACACTATTTTTTGGAATTTATCCGGAGCCATTACTTAATACGGTGGATATTTCAATTAATAATTTAATTGATAAATATCAAACAGATTTGAATTTTTATTTAACTCAAAAAAATAATTAAATGCAATTTATTATTTATATATTACCTGAACTATTTTTATCCTTAGCGATAATGACCCTTTTAATGTTGGGTGTTTTTATTAAAAAAAGTTTTAAATTGGTCAATCTTTTAACACTCATAAGCTTGGGATTTGCTATTGTGTTAACATTAAATCAGCCAAATGAAATAGTAAAAATTTTCAACGAAAGCTACATAATAGATAAGTTGTCGATATTTATGAAAGTGCTTACATTTTTATTTTGTTTGTTCGTTTTACTTTCATCTAAAGATTATATTAAGCATAACAGTATAGATAAAATAGAGTATCCGATAATTATTTTGGCTGCAACGCTTGGTATGATACTGATGATCAGTTCTTATGACCTAATTATTTTTTACTTAGGTTTAGAACTTCAGTCATTATGTTTATATATATTAGCTTCTTTTAAAAGTGGAGATGAAAAATCTAGTGAAGCAGGGCTAAAATATTTTGTGCTAAGTGTACTAGCATCAGGTCTTTTACTTTACGGATGTTCTTTTATTTACGGATATACTGGATCAACAAATTTCGAAATTATTTCAAATAACTTAAACACGGCAAATACCGGTGCAGTTTTCGGTATTGTTTTTGTCATGGTAGGTCTAGCCTTCAAAGTATCTGCTGTTCCTTTCCATATGTGGACACCAGATGTTTATGAGGGAGCGCCAACTTCAGTTACAAGTTTTTTTGCATTAATTCCAAAAATTGCCGCAATATCAGTTTTTATTAGATTTATGTATGTTCCATTTGTAAACGTAATTGATCAATGGCAGAGCATTATTATATTTTTATCAATAGCATCTATGGTATTGGGTGCCGTCGCAGCCATTGGGCAGAATAACATAAAAAGATTGATGGCCTACAGTTCTATTAGCCATATGGGTTATGCATTGGCAGGTTTGGCTACTGGAACAATTGAAGGTGTTCAAAGTACAATAATTTATTTAACAATCTATTTAGTTATGAATCTCGGTGCGTTTGGTTGTATTTTTATGATGAAAAGGGAAAATATTTTTGTCGAAAATATAAGCGAAATGTCAGGTATGTCAAAAAACCACCCCATGTTGGCTATTAGTTTTTTAATTATTCTTTTTTCTTTAGCAGGCATACCACCGTTAGCTGGTTTTTTTGCTAAATTTTATATATTTATGTCAGTTATCGAAGCTAAAATGTATGCTCTAGCAGTTATTGGACTTGTTACTACAGTAGTCTCAGCTTTTTATTATCTAAGGATTATAAAAGTAATTTATTTTGATAGGCCAAAGAAGGCTTTTGATGAAAGCTATGACTGGGGACTCAAAGGTTCATTAATTTTATCGAGTATATTGATATTAATTTATTTTATTTATCCTTCTATATTAACAGATATTGTTTCTTCAATTGAGATTTACTAATGAAATTTGAAATTTTTAAGTTTAATAGTGTTACAAGTACAAATGATATAGCTATTAGTTTAATAAAAGAAAAAAAAAAGGAATCCGGATGTATTTTCGCGGAAGTTCAAACAAAAGGTAGAGGCACGCATGGAAAAAGATGGATTTCAAAGAAAGGAAATTTTTTTGGGTCGATTTTTTTTCCACTAAAAGATGATTATCCACCATTTAATGAATTTTTTGTAATTAGCCCGATAATAGTTTCAGAAATAATAGAAAAATTTTGTGTTGGAAAAAAAATATCTTTTAAATGGCCAAATGATTTATTGATAAATGGGAAAAAAATTTGTGGGATCTTGCAAGAAATTGTTACATTAAATAAAAATAAATTTTTAATTATAGGAATAGGGATAAATGTTATTTCAAGCCCAGATATAAATATAGAATATAAAGCAACAAACATACTGAAAGAGACTAAAAAAAAACCTCATATTAATGAGATAATTAACTTAATGATTTCTTCTTACGAAAAATTTTTTGTAAATTTAAGCTCTTATAATTTTGTAAACTTTAAAAAAAAAGCAGAAATAATGGCGGATAATCAAAAGACAGTATTACTATGAAAGCTTTAGTTGGAGATATAGGCAACACAAATACAAAAATCTGCCTGATAGAAACAAAAAATTTCAAAGTAAAAAAAATGATTTATTTTAATAGTATTAATATTCTATTGAAAAATTTTTTAAAAAAAAAATTAAAAACAATTATAAAAAATAAATC
>CEUS01155631.1_pt1 | contig 13794 bp, 8 predicted proteins | sample 427031 | NCBI WGS metagenome assembly CEUS01 (sample SAMEA2622837, study PRJEB7988) | marine metagenome | biome: marine biome (ENVO:00000447); feature: marine epipelagic mixed layer (ENVO:xxxxxxxxx); material: "saline water (ENVO:00002010), including plankton (ENVO:xxxxxxxx)" | depth 140 m | reverse complement strand
GTAGCCCGCGGCTACAGCGGCGGCGAGGCGATCGGCAATGACCTCGTAGTCGGCCGCGGGGCGCACCCGGTAGCCGTAGAGGTCGAGTGGGCGTCGGACCTCGGGGCCGAGACCGGCGACGGCGGCGGACACCGCCTCGTTGACGGTGGCGACGAGGTGCCCATGGGCCCAACCGGTGATCAAGGGCGGCGCCGGGGTCGGGTCGGTGTGACCGAACACCCGCAGTTCGTCGACGGCGAGCTCGTGGTCTAGGGCCAGGTGCCAAGCCACGGCGTCGATCGCCGCCACGTCCGCCCCGCCTCCGGCGACGAGGCGGATCGAGTCACGGTGGGTGCCGGTCTCGTGGCACTCGCCGAAGAAGCGGCCGGCCTCGGCCAACGGGGCGACGGTCGCCATGAGCGAGCCGTGGCCCGACCACGACATGCGGCCGTTGAACGCCACCCGGCGGCCCCGGAAGTCGGCGAGGTCGCCACCGGCGTCGGGGGCGTCACCGGCCCGGCAGACCAGCACCGACCGGTAGTCGCCGGGCTCGCACCCCTCGACGCCGTAGTCGAGGGCACCCAGCACCTCGACCCGGCCGACCAGGCCTTCGGCCACGTTGAGGCCGCAGGCCTGCCCGACCAGCAGGCCGGGGTGGGTCCACAGGTCGTCGAACCGATCGGTACGGGTCAGCGCCTCAGGGGCGTCGACCCCGGCGTCGCTCAGCCGCGCACCGATCGCCGACCAAAGGGCGTCGACCTCGTCGCGCACCTCCGGCCAGTCGTACATCGACAGGGACGCGACATACGTGTTCACGGCCGCCTGCCCCTCGCCGTCCCAGACCGGCCGCTCAGACCCAGGGGCAGTTCGAGTTGCGGTCGCCGAAGGTGCCGCCGCTGGCGTAACGGTCGAATCCGAACGGCTTGAGCTCGAACGGCATGTCGTCGTGGACGAGCAGTTGGGCGGTCAGCTTGCCGACGCCGATCATCTTGAAGCCGTGGTTGGAGTCGGCGATCACCCAGGCGTTGTCGGCGACGAAGTCGAAGATCGGCACGTTGTCGGCGGTGAAGGCGCCGATGCCGCCGTTGCGACGCTGTTTGTAGAACGGCTCGAGACCCTCGAAGCGCTCGAAGAGCATCCCGAGGGTCTTGCAGTAGTACTCGGGGAACCAGTCGTCGGCCTGGTACAGGTCGTTGAGGTGCCCGTAGGGCTCGACCTCGGCGGCGCTGCCGATGGGGATCGGGATGGTGCCGCCCTGCAGGCCGGGGGCGCCGACCCGCTCGGCGGCGTACCGCGTGTAGGTGTACACGTGGTCCTGGATCATCTCGCCGTCGTCGCCGTAGACGGGGGTGTTCATGAGTTCGACGTGGAGTACCGGGGCGTCCTTCCCGTCAGCGGTGCGGTAGTCGACGCCAGACGGCAGGTAGACCTCGCCCTCGAGGAGCCGCCAGTAGGTCCACAGGTCCTTGCCAGCCTCGACGTGGCCGTCGGGGTAGTGGACGTCGAGGTTGGACGGGCCGCCCAGCCACGTCCAGTGCTGCGGGGTCCAGGCGCCGGCGCCGACGACGACCTGGTCGCACCTGATCGTGCCTGAGGTGGTCTCGACGGCCGCGACCGAGCCGCCGTCCATCTGGTAGCCGGTGACGGCGGTGCCGTAGACGCGCCGGACGCCCCACTGGCGGCACTTCTGGTCGAGGCCCCACATCACTATGTGGGTGCCGGCGTAGCCGGAGCGGTGCTCGTGGAGCACGACGTCGCAGTTCCCGGTCTTGAAGTCGGGCCACAGCCCCTTGAGGAACCGGTGGGCGTCGGTACCGGTGTAGAGGTCGGACGGGTAGCCGCTTTCGTTCTGGGAGGCGTGCAACCGGGCATAGTCCTCGGCCTGGTTCTCCTCGCCGATGGACACGTAGCCCACCTGCTGGAAGCCGAAGTTGATCGGATCGGACTCCCACACCTCGACGCTGGCCCGCAGGATCGCGTGCAGGGCGCCGGTCATGTAAAAGTTCCGCACGCAGCCACAGGCCAGGCCTGTGGCGCCGGCGCCAGGGCCGGCCTTGTCGATGAGGACGACGTCGGACCCCTTGCCCTTGCCGGAGCGCTCGAGCTCCATGGCGAGGTGGTACGCGCTGGAGAGGCCGTGGATGCCGGCGCCCACGACGACGAACCGTGCCCCTTCGGGCAGCGGGTCGGCGTCGCGGACGGGTACGACGGCGGGATTCTGGAGGACGCCGTCGACGGTGGACGGGGCGGACCGGTCCATGAACGGGTACCACTGGTTCTGGCCGTCGCCGGTGTATCCGATCTGGTTCATTGGATGTCGCTCCTGCGTCGGGGTACCTCGAGGCCAACCACCATTCTGGCCAGCGACGGAGCCATACGACGACCCCTGGACCGGGGCCCGTCACGAGTCCTCTTGGAGGTGCGACTCGGCAGGCAGAATGGGCGTCGGCGCCTTGGGCAGGGGACCATCCGCGTGATGGACTGGGCGGATGGAGGAACCGTCCCCACCTGGGGCAGCCGACCGGCGGATCCAGCGGCTCTTCACCGACTCGGTGGGCGCACCACTAGAACTGGATCGGGCACCGGACGGTGCCCCCAACGTGGTGGTGGTCATGCTGGACGACGTCGGATTCGGTTCGTTCTCCACGTTCGGCGGACCGGTGCCGACGCCCACCTGTGACCGGGTGGCGGCCGAGGGACTGCGGTACAACCAGTTCCACACCACCGCACTGTGTACCCCCACCCGGGCGGCGCTGCTGACGGGCCGCAATCACCACGCTGTCCACATGGGCTCCATCACCGAGACAGCCAACTCCTACCCTGGCTACGACTCGGTGATCCCGGCGGAGGCCGCCACGGTTGCCCGAGTGCTGGGCCGGAACGGCTACGCAACCGGTATGTTCGGCAAGGCCCACGTCACCCCCGTGTGGGAGACCGGCCCGTCCGGCCCGTTCGACCGATGGCCGACGGGCCTGGGGTTCGACCGCTTCTATGGGTTCCTGGGCGGCGAGGTGTCGCAGTTCGAGCCGGCGCTCTACGACCAGACCACCCCGATCGAGCCATACGTGGGGCGCTCCGACTACCACCTGACCGAGGACCTGGTGGACCAGGCGATCCGATGGATCCGACGCTCCAAGGCGCACCGCCCCGACCGGCCGTTCCTGTGCTACCTGGCGCCTGGCGCCGTCCACACGCCCCTGCAGGTGCCCGACGACTGGCGATACCGGTTCCGCGGCCGGTTCGACGCCGGCTGGGACGCCCTTCGCAACGAGATCCACGCCCGGCAGCTGGAATTGGGCGTGATTCCGCCGGATACGGTCAACACGCCCCGCCCCGACGAGATCCCCTCGTGGGAGGAGTACCCGGACCGCTACAAGCCGGTGGCGTCGCGCCTGATGGAGGTGTTCTGCGCCTTTCTGGCGCATACCGACCACCACGTGGGGCGCCTGGTCGATGCTCTCGAGGACCTGGGCGAGTGGCAGGACACGCTGTTCTTCTACATCACCGGCGACAACGGTGCGTCGGCCGAGGGCACCGTCCACGGAGCCTGGTCTGCACCGTCGTTCCAGAACGGCGTGCACGAGGACCCCGAGTGGCTGCTCGAGCACATGGACGACTTCGGGACCGCCGCCTGCGAGTGCCATTACAACGTGGGATGGGCCTGGGCGCAGGATGCACCCTTCCAGTGGATGAAGCAGGTGGCCTCGCACCTGGGCGGCACCCGCAACGGGCTGGCCGTCTCTTGGCCGCAGCGGATCCGAGACGCCGGCGGGCTCCGCACTCAGTTCCACCACGTGACCGACGTGATGCCCACGATCCTGGAGGCTGCCGGGGTGGAGCCCCCGACCGAGGTGGACGGAATCCCGCAGGCGCCCTTCGACGGCACTTCGATGGCGTATTCGTTCGACGACCCGGACGCCCCCAGCACGCACCGGACGCAGTACTTCGAGATCCTCGGCAACCGGGGCATCTACCACGACGGCTATTTGGCGTCCTGCTTCCACGGCCGGGTGCCGTGGATCCGCATGGAGAGCCGGCCGTTCGACGGTCCCCAGGAGCGTTGGGAGCTCTACAATCTGGAGTCGGACTTCTCGCAGGGACACGATCTGGCCGACGAGCAGCCGGAGCGCCTGGCCCGGATGCAGGAATTGTTCGACGCCGAGGCACGACGGAATGGCGTCTACCCGCTGCGCGACCCGGGCATGCGGCTGCCCCGGGAGTCCCGGCCGCCATCACCGCTGGCCGGACGACGAACGGCCACCTACACCGCCGACCACGTCCGGATGCCGGAGCGTTCGGTCATCAACCTGAAGAACCGTTCGTTCGACCTGGTGGCCCGCCTGATGGTGGGCGAGGACGGACTTCCGGAGGGCGTGGTGGTCTGCCACGGCGGCAACCTCAACGGCTGGACGCTCTACCTGGACGGGGGGCGCCCCACGTACCACTACAACCTCTACGGACACGAGCGCTGGACGGTGGCGGCCCCCGACCCGCTGGGTCCCGGGGAGCACCGGGTGCGGTTGCTGTTCGACTACGACGGTGGCTTTGGGAAGGGCGGGACCGCACACCTCTTTGTGGACGACGAGCCGGTTGCGTCGGGTCGCATCGAACGGACCATCCCGGTGCTGATCTCCATGAGCGGCGAGACCTTCGACGTCGGGATCGACACGGGCGCACCCGTGGGCCCGTACCCGCACCGTTTCCCCTGCACCGCCACCGTCATCGACGTCACGATCCAGCAGTTGGGCGACCTCGACGAGGTCACCCGGGCGGCCGTCACCGCAGCCGAACTGCGGGCCGGCATGGCGGTTCAGTGAGGACGCGGGAGGACTGACGGTGCTCGAAGCGGAACTGCTGAATGGGCTGCGCCGGGTACTCGGCGACGACCGGGTCGTGGTGGACGACGCCGGGGTCGCGGACCGGCGGCACGACTACTGGGTGCTTAGCCACCTGCGGGCCTGGCGTGGCGTGTTCGAGGGACGGCCCGGAGCGGTGGTCCGGCCGGTCTCCACCGCCGAGGTCCAGGAGGTGGTTCGCCTGGCCGCCGCCGCCGGGGTGGCCGTGGTGCCGTTCGGTCTGGGGAGTGGCGTGTGTGGCGGGGTCCTGCCCGACGCCGGCACCCTACTGGTGGACCTGTCATCGATGGACAATGTCCGCAGGATCGACGAGGTGAACCTGACGGCGTCGTTCGACGCCGGCGTGAACGGCCTGGTCGCCGAGGAGGCCGTCGCCGAGCGGGGCCTCACGATCGGCCACTGGCCGCAGTCGATCGCCGTGAGCTCGGTGGGCGGCTGGGTGTCGACGCGGGCGGCGGGCCAGTTCTCGACGGCCTACGGGAGCATCGAGGACATGGTGTACGCCCTCGAGGTGGTGCTGCCGGACGGCTCGCTGGTCGAGTTGGGGCAGGCGCCCCGGGCATCGGCGGGCCCGGACCTGCGGCACCTGTTCCTCGGTGCCGAGGGGACGATGGGGATCGTCACCGGCGTGACGCTGGCGCTGCGCCGCCGGCCGGAGGCGCGGGCGTGGCGGGCGTTCCACGTGCCGTCGCTGGCCGCTGGCCTCGATGTGCAGCGCCGGATCCTGCAGGACGGCTGGCTGCCGCCGGTGGTCCGCCAGTACGACGCCCGGGAGGCCCGCCGCACGTTCCGGGAGTGGTCGATCAAGGGGCAGGGCCTGCTGCTGATGTGCCACGAGGGTCCGGCGGGCCGGGTCGAGGCCGAGTTGGCCGCGGTCGATGCGCTGGCCGCCGAGGGCGGGCTCACCCCGGCCGACGCGGCGGCGGCCGAGCACTGGTTCGGGCACCGCAACCAGGTGCCGTCGTGGGAGGAGCTGTTCGAGGGCGGCCTCGTGGTCGACACGATCGAGGTGTCGGGCCCGTGGACGAGGGTGGAGGAGATCTACGACGCCGTGATCGCCGACGTGTCGGCCGTCGAGGGCGTGGTGGCCGTGTCGGCGCACAGCTCGCACGCCTACCGGACCGGCGTGAACCTGTACTTCACGTTCGCTGCCGCCGGTGAGCCCGACGACCTCCAGGACGCCTACTGGGCCTGCTGGGACGCCGCGATGGCGGCCACGGCCCGGCACGGCGGCGGTATCGCCCACCACCACGGGATCGGCCGGGTACGCCTGCAGCACCTCGTGCACGACCTAGGCGTGGCGGGCATAGACCTGCTGCGCACGGTCAAGGGGGCGGTGGACCCGGCGGGGCTGATGAATCCGGGCAACCTGCTGCCCGACGCCTGAGCCGGTCGGGGACTGGACGTGGCGGACCTGCTGCTGGGGCTCGACGTGGGGACGTCGAGCGCCCGTGCGCTGCTGGTGGACCGCGAACTGCGGCCGGTGGGTGCCGGCCAGGTGCTCCTGGCGAGTTCGCGTCCGGCGCCGGACCGCGTCGAGCAGGACGCCGGGGCGGTGTGGTCAGCCGTGGGCGAAGCCGTGGCGTCGGCGCTGTCGTCGGCCGGCCGCTCACCCGCCGACGTGGCGTCGGTGGGGGTGACGACGCAACGCTCGAGCGTGGTGGTGTGGGAGCGGTCGACGGGCCGACCGGTGGCGCCGATGGTGGTGTGGAACGACCTGCGGGGCACCGGGCGGGCGGTCGAGCTGCGGGACGCCGGGTTCCCGGTGTTCCCGATCGCCGCGGCGGCCAAGTTGGAGGCGGTCGTGGACGGGCTCGACGACGGACGGCAGCGGGTCGGGGCCGGCGAGCTGGCCTGGGGGACGCTCGACTCGTTCCTCGTGGCGCGCCTGGCCGGCGGCCTGCACGTGACCGACCGGTCGTGTGCCTGGTCGTCGGGCTGCCTGGACGTGTTCGACACGTCCCGCTGGAACGAGCCGCTGGCCGCCCACATGGGTCTGCCGCGCGGTTTCTTCCCGGACCTCTGCGACACCATGGGGCCGCTGGGCACGGTGTCTGCCCTCGGGATCGAATCGCCGCTGGGGGCGGTCGTCGCCGACCAGCAGGCCGGGATGTTCGCCCACGGGGCCGAGGCGCCCGGGGCCTGGAAGGCCACGTTGGGCACGTCAGGTGTGCTGATGGTCGCCACCGGCGAGGCGATGGACCTCGGGTCGGGGCTGATGCCGATGCTGCTGTCCTCGTCGGGGGGGCGGACCCTGTTCGCCGCCGAGGGGATGGTGCGCAGTGCCGGCGAGATGCTGCCGTGGGCGGTCGGTCAGGGGTTGGCTGGCTCAGTGGAGGAGGTGGCGTCGCTGGCCGGGTCGGTGCCGGACGCCGGCGGGGTTGCGGTGCTGCCGGCGCTTCACGGCCTCGGCACCCCCTACGACGACCCGGCGGCGACGGTGGCGGTGCATGGCCGCACCGACACGACCACGGCGGCGCAGGTGGCCCGGGCGGTGCTGGAGGGGGTGGCGTTCCGGATGCGCGAGGTCGCCGACCTGGTGGTGGCCGCCCACGGGGTCGGCGGGGACGTGGCATTGCCAGTGGACGGCGGTCTGGCCCGAAGCGACGCCTTCTGTGCCATCCTCGCCGACGTGCTGGCCCGACCCGTCGTCCGCCATCCGGTCGTCGAGGCGACCGCCCTCGGGGCGGCCGTCGCCGCGGCACGTGGCGCGGGCCTAGACGTCGACCCCTCCCCGGGTGGTGGCGACCGCTTCGAGCCGACCGTCGGCGCCAAGGTGGCGCCGGAACGGCTGGCCTGGTGGCGCTCGGTTGTGCTGCCCGGATCGGAAGCCACAGCATGATCCGCAACCGGGTGGCGGCCAGCTTCGGCGACGCCTCGGTGGTCGAGACCGGGCTCGCCGGCCAGCGGGCGCACCGCGACCAGTTCGCACACGCGGAGCGGCTGGAGCGGTGCCTCCACGAGGTTGCTGCCGGTGTCTGGTGCCTGGTTGGCAACGGCCTGTCGAACCAGACGTTCATCGAGGGCCCCGAGGGGCTCATCGCCATCGATACCGGCGAGTCGGTGGAGGAGATGGCTGCGGCGCTGCTGGAGGTACGCCGGCACACGTCGGCGCCGGTTGCGGCGGTCGTCTACTCGCACTTCCATTACTGCGGGGGCACCCGGGCGGTGCTTGACGAGGCCGGTGGGGATGTGCCGGTCTGGGCGCATGAGGGCGTTTCGACCAACCTGGCCCGCATCGGTGCGGAGGTCGCGCCGATGGCACGGCGCGGCATGGTGCACCAGTTCCACCTGCTGCTGCCCGACGAAGGGCCCGACGCGAGCGTCCACGTGGGCCTGGGCCTCGGGTTCCGGATGCCCGAGCATGCCCCGCACACGCCAGGGCACGTGCCACCGACGCACACGGTGGCGGAGCCCACGTCCACGACGTTGGCCGGACTTCGGGTGGACCTGGTGCCGGCGCCGTCGGATGCGGACGACAACCTGACCATCTTCCTGCCCGACCTGGGGGTATGCGTCAACAACCTGGCCTGGCCGGCGCTGTTCAACGTATTCGCCATCCGCGGCGAGCCGTACCGGGACCCGCAGGTACTCGTGGCCGGTTTGGACGGAATCCTGGGATTCCGTCCGGAGCACCTGGTCGGGGCCCACGGTCCGCCGTTGAGCGGTGCCACCGGGATTGCCGAGGTGGTGACCGATGCACGGGACGCCCTGCAGTTCATCTGGGATCAGACGGTGCGCGGTCTGAACCGGGGCCTCACCGACGGCGAACTGGTGGAGGCTGTGCGACTACCGGCGGTGTTCGACCGCAGCCACCTCACGCAGCAGCACTACGGGCTGGCAGAGCACCACGTACGGCAAGTGCGAAGCGGACTGGTGGGCTGGTTCGACGGCGACGAGGCACGACTCTTCCCGTTGCCGCCGTCCGAGCGGTGCGCGCGGTTGGTGGAGGGCTTCGGCGGCCGCAGCGAGGTAGCCCGACGAGTCCGGGAGGCGCTGGACGGCGACGACCTGCGCTGGGCGTTGGAGATGGCGTCGTGGCTGGTGCGCAGCGAGTTGGACGAGGACGGGCGTGCGGACGGCGGGTCGCCCGAGGATCGGGAGTTGCTGGCATCGGTGCTGCGGACCGTCGCGCAGCGCACGACGTCGGCCAACGTGCGGGGCTGGTGCCTGACCCGGGCTCGGGACTTGGAGGGCTCGGCGGATGTGGCCCGGCACCGTGTGCACCGGTTCGGCCGTCGACAAGTGATGGCCGGGTCCCCGGTGGTCTCGGTCCATGCCCTCCGCGTGCTGCTGGACCCCGATGCGGCCACGGGGGTGGACGTCCACCTGCGGTGGCGTTTCACGGACGGCCCCTCGACGGGGTTGTGGGTGCGCAACCACGTGGCGGTGCCAACCGATGGTTCGGGGGCGGCGGCTGAATTGGCGCTGTCGCACGAGGCGTTGGCCGACCTGTTGTCGGCCAGGAACACGTTCTCCGAGGCAGTGGCGTCGGGTGCTGTCGTGGTGTCGGGCGACGGGTCAGCCGCCCGGCGTGTCCTCGCCTGCTTCGACTTGGCCTCGCTGTCCTCATAGACGGAGTTCGTCAGGTTCGGTAACCGGGGATGCAGCGTTCCATGATGTCGGCGTCGAAGTAGTGCTCCCTCTGGCCTGTCAGTCGCAGGATCTCGAAGCGGACCACGTCTGCCTCGGTCAGGCCCTCGGTGAAGCAGTCGATGTTCGGGATTTCGCAGACGATTCCCTGCTGCCCGACCTTCTCGACGATGTCGGTGCAGGTCGCGACCGGATCGACGATCGAATGTGCGTCTTCGACGCTCATCGGGATCCAGATGTCGCCGATGAAGTCGAGCGTCTCACCGAGGCCCATTGCGACCAGCATCTCGATGGCGATGCACTGCGCTTCGTCCTCGCTCAGGTAGGAACCGTAGACGGGGATTTCTTGGCGGTTGGCGACGAAGATATCGACGAACTCCTTCAGCGCATCGACGGTCTCTTCGCTGAGTTCGTCGTCGGGTGTGTTGTCGAGTGCGTCGGTGGCGGCCTTGGCGGCGGCGTCCGGTTCGAGCCCCCGGGTCTCATAGAGGTCGACGAGTTCGTCCTCTACCGCACGGGCAACGTCGAGCGTCGTCGTTGTCGTGGTGGTTGTCGTGGTGGTCGTCGTGGTGGTCGCCGAGCTGGTTGTCACGGTTGTCGTGGTTTCGGCACTCTGGCGGGCGTCGTCGGTTCCGCAGGCTGCGACCAGGAGGGCGAGCACCGGGCCGAGGAACCGAGCTCCCTTCACTGGAGCACCCAGCGGCGGTCGATCTCGGCGAGGGTGCCGGTCAGCTTCCCGAGGTCGTGCCGGTTGACGACGACCTCGTCGTCACCGATGACGGAGTTGTCGGTGAGGCCGGCCGGGCCGGGGTCGTGGAGGCGCCGGCAGCGGCCCTCGGCGTTGGCGCTGAACGCGGGTCGCACCACGACGTAGTCGTCGTGGACCTGGGTGACGACGACGGGACGGCGCTTGGAGGCGCGGGTGGGGTCGACCCGGTCGAGCGGGCCGTCGAACGGGATGACCGCCCAGCCCACGGCGCCGGGTTCGAGGTCGATGTTGTCGGGGGCGACGTAGGGCTTGCCGTCGACGAGGAGGAGGGCGTCGGGCTCGGGGTCGGGTGGGCCGAGCAGATCGGTCTTGCCGCCCTTGCGGCGGACCTGCATCTCGACGGTGGCGGCGTTGACCCATTCCGGGTCGAGGAGGTGCTCGGGCACCGGAAGGGACTCGCCTCCCGCTGGACGCCAGTGCCAGGTGCCGTCCGGCCCCGGCCCGGACAGCACGCCCTTCTCGAGCCGTGTGCCCATCAGTTGTTCCTCGTCGTCATGCCCCCAGAGTCTCTCGCGGGTGTGACACCGGGTGTCGTCGGGTCAGCCAGTGGGTTGGAATGGCCGGCGTCCTCAGGTTGGTGGCTTGCAGGTCCTGCATGGAGTCCTGCCCTCGACGGCCACGGATTCGCCCCCTATCAAATCTTGCGTGACATTACTTCCCGCCCTCAGGCCCCCAGGCGGGCGCCGACCCTGGCAGCGGCGTCGCGAACGACCTGCTCGATGGCGCAGGTGTCGGCGTCGCCGGGGAAGCGGAAACTGGGGCCGTACACCGTGAGCGACCCGACCAGCCCACCGTCGTGGCCCGGGATGGCCGCCGCCACGCCCGTGATCTCCTCGGCGAACTCACCGACCGTCCACGACACCCCGGTGCGGCGCACCTCGCCGACCCGCTGGCGCAACCCCACCAGCGTCGTCACCGTGTGCGGCGTCAACGCCTCGAGGCCGTCGGCGGCATAGTCGGCGACCTCGCCGTCGTCCCACCCGCCCATGAGGGCCTGGCCGGCGGCGATGGCGTGGAGCGGGATCCGGTGGCCGGTCCAGTCCGTGACCTGCACGTGGCCGGGCGCCGGCACCTGGTCCACGTAGAGGCCGTCACGGCCGTCGCGCACCGCCAGGCCGGCGGTCTCGCCCAGCCGGTCGGCCAGGTCCAGCAGCTCCGGACGGGCGACCTCCCGCAGCGACGCCGGCGTCGTGCCCGACCCGGCCAGGGCCACCAGCCCGGCGCCGATCACGTACCGGCCGGCCTCGTGGACCCGCTCGACCATACCGAGGTCGTCGAGGCTGGCGAGGATCCGCGAGCACGTCGACTTTGCGAGCCCGGTGGCCCGAGCCACCTCCGAGACGCCCACCGTGCCCTCGCCGGCCGCCACGGCCCGCAGCACCCCGAACGTTCGCTCGATCGCCTGCATGCTGGTAACCTAGCGCACCAGTCACCGGAACGTTCCACTCATTGGAATACCCCATGCCGGCCAACTCCCAGGGGGTCCCCATGCGCAACGAGGCGCAGTGCGTGATCATCGGCGGCGGTGCCATGGGCACCGGCCTGCTCTACCACCTCGCCCACGAGGGCTGGACCGACACCATCCTCGTCGAGAAGGGCGAACTCACCTCCGGCTCCACGTGGCACGCCGCCGGGCTCATCCCCCACTTCATCGGCAGCCTCAACATGGCCAAGGTCCACCACGACGCCACCCGGCTCTACCAGGAACTCGAGGCCGAGACCGGGCTCTCCACCGGCTGGCACGGCTGTGGCGCCGTCCGACTCGCCCTGAACGAGGAGCAGGCCGAGTGGTACCGCTACGTCCAGGGCGTCCTCGCCCTCATCGGCATCGAATCCCACCTCATCGACCCCGCCGAGATCCGCGAACTCGCCCCCCTCATCGAGGACACCTCCGACATCGTCTTCGGGTTCCACACGCCCGGCGACGGCTGGGCCGACCCCACCGGCACCACCAACGCCATGGCCGCCGGCGCCCGCCAACTCGGCGCCGAGATCGCCCGCCACACCCTCGTCACCGACGTCAACCCGCTGCCCGACGGCCGCTGGCAGGTCGTCACCGACAAGGGCGACATCACCTGCGACCACGTCGTCAACGCCGCCGGCCACTACGGCCCCCAGGTCGGCGCCATGGTCGGGCTCGACGTCCCGATCGTCTCGATGATCCACCAGTACCTCATCACCGAGTCGCTCCCCGAGATGGTCGCCTGCGAGCGCGAGATGCCCGTCGTCCGCGACCCCCGCTCCTCCTGCTACTACCGCCGCGAGATCGACTCGCTCCTCGTCGGCCCCTACGAGCGGGCCGACGCCGTCACCTACGGCACCGAGGGCATCGACTGGAACCTCCACTTCCACCTCACCCCGCCCGACCACGACGTCCTCATGCCCTGGCTCGAGCTGGCCGCCCAGCGCATCCCCATCTTCGGCGAGGCCGGCATCAAGCAGACCATCTCCGGCCCCATCACCCACACCCCCGACGGCGGCTTCCTCATGGGCCCCGCCCCCGGCCTGCGCAACTACTGGATGTGCGTCGGCGCCTCCATCGGCATCACCCAGGGCCCCGGCGCCGGCAAGTACCTCGCCCAGTGGATGGTCCACGGCCAGACCGAGATCAACGTCCGGGAGATGGACCCCCGCCGCTTCGGCCCGTGGGCCACCCTCGACTACACGATCGACAAGTCCATCGACGAGTACCACGAGATGTACCAGGTGCGGATGCCCGGCGAGTACCGCCCCGCCGGCCGGCCCATGCGCATGACCCCCATCCACGCCGACCTCGACGCCCGAGGCGCCCAGTGGCAGGACGTCTGGGGCTGGGAGCGCCCCCGCTACTACGGCCCCGCCGAGGAGTACTCGTGGCGACGCTCCAACGCCTTCGACGTCGTGGGCGACGAGTGCCGCGGCGTGCGGGAGCGGGTCGGCATCGCCGACCTGACCGCCTTCGCCAAGTTCACCGTCACCGGCGCTGACGCCCCCGCCCTGCTCGACCGGCTGTCCGCCAACCGGCTGCCGGCCCGCCGGGGCGGCACCCGCCTCGTCCACCTGCTCACCTCGCAGGGCGGCATCGAGGGCGAGATGACCGTCACCCGCCTCCACGCCGACGGCGAGGCGCCCCGCTTCTACCTCAACTCGGCGGTGGCCGGCGAGACCCACGACGAGGACTGGCTGGTCCAACACGTCGAACCCGGCGAGGACGTCACCATCACCGACGTCACCGGCGACGTCGCCATCCTCGGCATCTCCGGCCCGCAGGCCCGCGAGGTGCTCGCCCCCCTCACCGACGCCGACCTCGGCAACGAGTCGTTCCCCTGGCTGACCGCCCAGGAGATCGAGGTGGCCGGCGTGCCCTGCACCGCGCTGCGGGTCTCCTACGTCGGCGAACTGGGCTGGGAGCTCCACCACCCCATCGACCGGATGCCCGACCTGCATGCCGCCCTGGTCGCCGCCGGCGAGCCGCACGGCATGGTCCACTTCGGCGCCTACGCCATGAACGCCCTGCGCATCGAGAAGGCCTACAAGGCGTGGGGCGCCGAGCTCACCACCGAGATCACCCCCGTCGAGGCGGTCCTCGACCGCTTCGTCGACCTCGGCTCGGGCCGC
>CEUS01007005.1_pt1 | contig 13799 bp, 7 predicted proteins | sample 427031 | NCBI WGS metagenome assembly CEUS01 (sample SAMEA2622837, study PRJEB7988) | marine metagenome | biome: marine biome (ENVO:00000447); feature: marine epipelagic mixed layer (ENVO:xxxxxxxxx); material: "saline water (ENVO:00002010), including plankton (ENVO:xxxxxxxx)" | depth 140 m | reverse complement strand
ATTAGGAGCTGGATACGAACTTGCAAAAACTGGCCACCAAGTAACTATATATGAAAGAGCTCCGTTCTTAGGCGGCCTAGCTTCGACCTTCGAGATCGGCGGTGGTCGGCTTGAACGTTTCTATCACCATCTGTTCAAGTCTGATACGACCATCATTGACTTACTAAAAGAGCTTAACCTCGATGAAAACCTGATATGGGAACAGTCAAAAACCGGATGGTTTCACGATGGCAAGATATATCCATTCTCTGGCCCTTTGGATCTCCTCAAATTTAAACCTCTCGGAATAATTGACAGGATAAGAATGGGGCTTGCAACCTTATACTTACAAAGGGTAAAAAACTGGGAAAAGTTTGAACAAGTTACGGCCGCTGAGTACATCAGAAAACTCACAGGAAAGCGTAACTATGAAGTTTTATGGGAGCCCCTCCTTAAAGGCAAGTTCTCTCACTATTACGATCGGATTGGCATGCCTTGGCTTTGGAGTAAATTTGCCACGCGTACCAAATCCAGAGGTAAGAATTTCAAGGAAAGCCTGGGCTACATAAAGGGAAGCTGGGGACTCTTAATCGATGAGATGGAAAACCACATTAAAAATTACGGCGGAGAAATCAACACTGATACTTCAGTATCAAAAATTTTAACCGAAAAAGGTCGAGCTGTAGGGCTCACTGTAGTAACCCAGTATGGGGCGGAGGTGGAGAGAGAATTCGATTTAATAATAGCGACCGTGCCAAGCTTCATATTGCCGAACCTGGTGGAAATGCCAGATGAATATGTGTCGAAATTGCGTGCAGTCGAATACGAAGGAGCTATAGCAGTTATATGGGTTCTCAAAAAAAGCCTTTCACCCATTTATTGGCTAAACATAGGTGACCGGAACATGCCTTTTCTGCTTGTTTTGGAACAAACGAATTTGGTAGATCCAAAGGAGTACGGAGGCAAACATATCGTATATACGGCCGATTATGTAGCGAGAGATGACCGAAGATGGAGCATGAGCACAGATGAAATAGTTAAAGAATATCTCGAAGGCTTAAAGCGTATAAACCCGGATTTTGAAGAATCATGGATAGAGGCGCACTATCTACACAAAGAACCAGCTGCCCAACCTATTATCGAAGTCAACTACAAAGATAGAATACCGGCTACAAAAACGCCTGTTGAGAGGCTTTGGTTGGCTTCCATGAGCCAAGTGTACCCAGAAGACCGCGGAACCAATTACAGCTTGAGATTGGGCATAAGAGTCGCTAGAGAAGCAATCGCTGATATAAATGCTGAAAAATGACCTCGTGATCCAAAAATCGATTGAGATTTTCGGATAGCACTGCACAAGGAAACTTGGTTAAGTTTTACTCGCTACAACATGTCCCATGATCACAAAAAGCCATTAATGCCACAACAAAATTCTGATTTACTCACAAGCAAAAACTCACTGAGATATAGCGGCTTTCGTCGGTTTGCTGCTTCTTTGTTACTAACATCTCTGGGGGGGCAACTACTTCAGATTGCTATACTATGGCAGGTTTATGAAATTACAGGCAGTGCACTTCTCTTAGGCCTAAGCGGCCTTGCCAGAGCAGCTCCCCACATGATCCTTTCTATGGTAGGCGGTGTGCTTGCTGACAGATTGAACAGAGTTTATCTCGTACAAGCAGGGCAACTAGGAAACGCTACCGTATTATCGGTTCTGGCATTCCTAGTTCTTACGGATTCAATAGTGGTTTGGCACCTTTATGCAGTAACTCTATTGAACAGTGCCTTTTCAGCAATTACACAACCATCTAGAACGGCATTAATTCCAAGCCTGGTTCCTCATAGAAATCTAGTGAACGCAATAGCTCTAAACGCCACCATAGGACAAATATCACACATTGCCGGACCAGCACTTGCCGGATTCACCATCGCCTATATCGGGCTTGAGTCAACCTACTTTATCAGTGGCGTGTTATACCTATCATCTATGATCGCCATTGTTGGAATTCGAGTGGCCAGCACTTCAACTACAAATCTTGAGAGCCCTTGGCACAATTTTACTCAAGGAATGGCTTTCGTCTGGAGTAAACCTGTAATTATCTCGCTTCTACTTATAGATGTAGGGGCAACTACTTTAGGAAGTTACCGTGCTCTTCTGCCAATCTTCGCAGAGGCTCTAGACGCAGGAGCCGCAGGTTTTGGTATCCTGAGTGCTGCTCCTGGAATTGGAAGCCTGATAGGGGCGGGGGTCATGCTTTCCTTGGGAGATATGAAATATAAAGGCCTGTATACAGTTTTTGGAGTACTATTTTATAGTGTCGCCCTTGTTATGCTTGCCATATCCCCATCCTTCTTTGTAGCAATCCTTGCAACAGGACTGTTGGGTATGGCAAATACCGTGCAAGTCATACCACGTAATTCAGTAATCCTCGGTATATCCCCCGCTCAGCTCCGCGGAAGAGTAGAGGCTTTTCGCAGTATGGTCGCAGGCGGGGCTCCATCACTTGGATATACCCTCAGTGGAGGGATTGCCGCAATGCTTGGTGCACCAATAGCTGTTTTGATAGGCGCTGTATCATGTGGGCTCTTAGTGACGATGATAGGGGTGTCACATTCAACATTAAGAGACAAAGACCTAGGGGCACCATCCGTTACTGAATCTTAAGTAATACCTATCCACTCTAAATTCGAGTCCTCATACTTAGCGTTCTCAGATTAAAACGCCATCTACCATTTCATACGATCTATCAGCCATATTCGCCAACGAAAGGTCATGCGTAGCCGCTACGAATGTCACTCCTTCTGATTTCGTCAAGCTCTTAATAAGCGTTGAAATAACAAGGCCATTTGCTGAATCCAGATCCCCGGTTGGCTCATCTGCAAGAATCAAGCCCGGATTTGGTGCTAAAGCCCTAGCTATCGCGATTCGTTGCTGCTCACCTCCAGACAATTCATGTGGTCGATGATCGGCACGAGATGAGAGTCCCACGAGTGCGAGCAACTCTTCAACTCGCTCGCGTCTAGCGTCTTTCCGAAACCCGTTGATTCGAAGTGGCAAATCAATATTTTCGTAGGCAGATAGGAGAGGCAAAAGACCATAAGACTGGAAAATGTATCCTATTTTGCCCCTTCTCATATTTGTAATGTCTGACTCGGTCATTAACGATAGCTCGTTCCCGTCAAACAGAACACGACCATTGGTAGGTTGATCAATACCACCCATTAGATTGATCAAAGTAGTCTTACCGGAACCTGATCTGCCTGTTAAAGCAACAAATTCTCCTGGCATTATCTTGAGAGTCACATTCTTAACCGCCGTTACATCACCCCCAGGCGATGTAAAAACTCTCTTCAATTCTATTGTTTCAATTATAGGCCTATCATCATAAGTCACGGTCATGAATCGCTACCTTCTGACTTAAGGATAATTTGCTTAGAGTCGGCATCTATACTAACGCGTCCTGTTGTGCCAAGCGTATTTAAAGAATCCAACGGCAACTGCATACGTCCAGCCCGATCAACTACCAGATACTCTCGTGTTACAAATTCGTCAGGACGCCTCAGGCTTGCTTGAGTTACCAGCTCAGCAACTATCCTCCCATCTCGGATCTGAACTACTCTATCAGTGAATATTGATGTACCAGCGTAATGAGTAACTACGACGACAGTAACTCCAAAATCGGCGCATACATCCTGGAGGGCTTTAAGTACATCGTTGGCTGTCCTAGTATCTAATTCACCTGTAGGCTCGTCTGCAAGCAATAACCCTGGTCGATTCGCCAATGCAACTGCAATGGCAACTCGTTGTTGCTCTCCTCCAGATAATTCATCAGGGTATCGACCTGCCTTGGATTCTAGTCCAAGAGCTAACAATAGATCCATAGCCCTTTCATGACGCTCAACGACAGATTTCCCGGATATCACCATAGGCAATTCAACATTCTCAACCGCTTTAAGATATGGCAATATATTTCGTGAAGGACTCTGCCAAACGAAACCAACCTCTTCTCTCCTGAAAGTCACCAAGTCATTTTCAGACATATTAAGTAGGTCACGATCACCTATCCGTACTTGGCCAGAGGAAGGTTTATCTAGACCTGACAATATATTAAGCAAGGTTGTTTTACCTGATCCACTAGAGCCTATAATACCAACAAATTCACCCTGCATTATTTCCATATCAATCCCACGCAAAGCAACAACTTCTAACTCAGCACCTTTATAAGCCTTAAACAAATCTTGGCACACAATATAGGCCTCTGCTTTATTCAATGCGTTTCCTCCACATAACTAGGCATCTGTTAATCTAATCAACTTTTGTAGTTCCAATCTCCCAATAGCCCACGCAAGTGTTAACACGGTCACAAACGTTGCAACACCAATAACGACGTAGGCTACTACCATCGCGTACCAATTATTTCTTATGGCCATAGGCGGAGTTATCCTAGAACCGTCCTCTGCAACCTCAAGCAAAGGCAGTACAGATATCCCCAATAATTGCCCCCCCAAAGTCCCAATCACTAAACCGAATACTATTGTAATACCCAGATTAAACCAAACCAGTCCATTCACTTGGGACTTGGAAAATCCTAAACTCCTCAAAATTGCAAACTCTGATACACGACCCCTCACATCGACATAAGTGTAGAGAATTAGTCCCGATGTGCTCGCCATAATCACTGCAAGAAAAGATACCGTGAGTAGTCCGGTCCACCCGGCCGCCAATAGAGGATCGGACGTTCTAGCCTGTATCATCTCATCAGCTTGGAATGTATTCTTTGGAGTAAAATTCAAGCTCTTTACAGATTCAATCACTTCGGGAGTTGAATAACCTTCGTTCAACTTCAACCAGATCTCTTCGGCACCATTCACTTTTCGATTACTATGTAAGTAGATGTATTCTAATAATAACTCTGCATCTACTATCAGGAATGGCTCCTCTCTTGGATCCAGTGTAGGGAAAAACTCTAAGCTATCAACTACAACAACGGGAACTGCAATCGATTGCACAAAAACAGGAATTATATCTCCCACTTGCACCTTATTGTTTAACAACTCTTTGCTAACAATCCCTGGGACTGCCTTAACCTCATTGCCATAGCTTATACCCCTAGTAGCCAACGTCCCTCCTATCCAAGTGAAACTCATACTAGAGCGGTAATCTCGAACAACACCCTCTGTGACACTTAGGTCATACAACCCTGGAGTAGACACGTCGTCAATCGTTTGCCATCTACCTAGAACTTGAAATGAAGGTATTTCGATTGATGACTGTTCCGTTAGGACCCGTAATTCGTTAAAAAATATGACACCACTTTGTGATCCACTCCCTCTGCCACTTAACCACAGTGACCTAAGAGTAACCGGTGCCTTAATTTTCAACTCACTATATCTACGGGATTTTGGCCTTATCTTTGGAATAGATTGTTCCATATAATGCCATCCATGATCTTGGACTTCGCCCAGGCTAACATCGAAGTAAGATCCGTTATCATCTTGAAGTCGAGCATTAAGAAAAGTTCTTTGTGGCAATCTTCCAGCCTGAACCCAAATACCAAGAGCAGTAGCTTCCGAAGGCAAAGGAAATCCTCTAGTTTTTTCATCACCTATTTCAGTTGACATCAAAGCTGATACAGTGGACGACTCCACTAAATCCTGGCGTATCCATGCTGTATCTAGGAATGATTTCACATCTATAGCTAACAGTTCCGCAGAACTTCCAAAGCTTTCAGTTGTTACTCTGGTATCAAAACGGAAGACTTTCGTTGACGAAGACACCCCCGGTTTATCATTTAACTGACCCAGTAATCTTCCATCCACTTTCAATTGATCACCGGATTCAATCTCAATTCTTAGATCAGTTCCTGCTTCGTAACGAGCCTGATCCTCCTGGCTTCGTTCCAAAGTAGAAAGTAGTAAAGAGCCTAACATCCCCAGAGATGAAGCTAGGGCCAATAGCACTAGCAGCGAACTAGCTGGTATAGGATCTCGCGCAATTCCATTCAAGGCATGTACTACCCATGCTGGACTCCAAGGCTCCATAATCCACCTAATTAATCTTAAAGCAATAGGTATTATCCTCATTATGACTAGCCCAGCCACAATAATCCCTACCACAGGCCCCAACAGAAGCGTCACGTCTATCTCAGTAGTAGATTCCATCGCAGGTTGGATTAAAAATGATCCCCTTGACTTAATTTGCCACCATAAGAGTCCAATAATTATGAGTAACGCCAGGTCTATGTAATAACGATGGATAAAAGGCATTTCTGGTGGTCTGGAAGAAGATGTTTGGAGTGCTACAATTCCTTTGTTGGAAGCCCTAATTATAGTGAATGTGTACACTACTACAGTAAATAGCGCAGCTAGAGCACCTAAAGCAAATGTGGAGATTGAAAAACTTCCAACAGCCAGACTTTGACCCCCAGCAGCCATCGGAAATATATACCCCGTCAACGCCACAAGCATTTGTGCAAGAAATGGCCCCACAATTACACCAGGCAAAGCTATTATTAATCCCTCTACAAAAATCACCAGCAAAACCTGTGTTGTGGAAGCCCCTCTACTGCGAAAGACAGCTATCTCAGCCGTCCGTACTCGCCCAATAAGGCCAGCTATCAAAAACATATAATAAAGCAGCACACTCACTACAAGAAATATGACCAGCAAGAGCGGTACTCTTGCCAGCAACAGTAGGCTGGAATATTCCTCCAGAATCGTATCGAGCTCAGTTCTCCAGGAAGAATTAGGGACGTTATTGCGAATACCCTCCTTTATGTCCTTTATAGCAGTTTGCAAACCATCAACATGATCAGCACTGAGTCCAATCCTGTCAGTAGTAAAAAGCCACAAAAAGTCTGTCTGTAGAGCAGGTATGTAATTGGGCAACACCTTTAAGATTTGATCTTTCCCAGTATATAAAGGCAACGCTGCCCATTCCCTACTAGTGTTGGTAAATCTGTCCCATCCACCTACTGCCCAATAGTGGTTAGCCCTATCCAGAGGCTCAAAAATTCCCACAACCTCTATTGGGACTATATGACTAACAATGCTTTCGGGTCGGAAAGCATTGAATTGATCTCCTATTGAAATAGAAAGCTCCGATGCTCCGTACGAGTCGATAACAACTTCCAGTCGGTCAGAATTTGCCCTTGGAAATCGCCCTTGAATTACAATGACGTTTTCTGGCAGTTTTGATATTGACTGAACTGAGCTTCTAGGACGACTAGCGTTGGGCACATCAAATATTGGGGAACCTGAAAGAAACAGTGTGGAAGTCTGAATTAACAACACATCCTCCACCATAAAAGGCTGTATGGGCTTTCTTATAAATTCATCAACATAATTATTGCTCGCCTCAAAAGCTGGTAATTCCAACTGGTGGAACGTCCTGTAAGTTATACCCAACTCCTCGTCAGATACAGTGGCCAAAGTATTAGCCAAAGCAGTTTCAGCTAGTGCTTTAGAATAGATTACTCCAGCCGCCATGAGCGCAACAGCAAGCAATACTCCAAAGCCTGCTGTTGCCTGTATTCGCCAGTCAGATCCGACACGCCTAATTACAATCAGAAATGCAAACCTTATTAGGGCTGTGGTACTCACTTCCCTTCGACCCTCAGAAGCGTCCTCATCTCTAACTTTCTGCCAACTGAGACCGCTAACAAACCTGCAAAGGTTACTGCTCCAAATATTTCAAGGAGGACTATCGCGAAAATTATGGGGTTGAAAGTCACTTCCAAAGACGGGACGACAAGCGTGTTCCCGAAATTCGCATCCATGAATTGGAGCAACCACATAGTTACGTAAATTCCTATTAGAATACCGGTCGAAATAGAAATGACTAGTAAGACTATATTTTTCAGAGTTACGGACATAATGATTTGGAGTTTTGACATTCCCATTAACTGAAATCCTGTTAAATCCTCCCGCACTCGTTTAGCCTCTCGCCCCCCCCAAACACAAAAGAGAATGACTAATATCGAGCCTATTACAACCAGTGAAATCAAATGCAGCCTAGTCCAAACCTCAACTTTGAGTGGGTCAGAGGTCTCTTGGTATACCAATTCTCTTTGCAGGTGCAATATTCCAGCCGGGGTAGTGTCATCTATAAGCTTACCGATTTCATTTATGTTTGGTTCACTAGACAAATCTAGCCACAGTTCGCTTGCTTTAATCACACGTATTTGAGGAAGCAAATCTATATATGAAGTCAGATGTCCAAAATCAGCTACTATAAAACGGCCATCCGTAGGATATAACGTCGGGAAATCACTCACCAGAGTCTTTATCTCAAACTCCAAAGGTTGACCATCTAAGCGAACCACTATGCGCTGATTCTCACTAAAACTAGGTCCCCCGATAGCTGGAATAGGCATTGGAACTGGAGATGCAAATACTCCTCCAATCGTTGTGGTTAATGGATCTGTCCATACATATCGCAAACTCCTTTTCCCTGACTTGGGATCGTGAGTGTCATAGAACATCTCATCCTGTATCAGGCCCAATCTAGGGAAAATGCTCCACCCAACATCAGACTCAAAATCTTCCAATACAGTCGTATCACCATGGCTTGAAATGGAAATGTCATCTAGTTGTATAGAACCACCCCCGTAGCCCAAAAAATAGCCGCCTGAAAGGTAAATTCCAACCAGTGTCAGGGATCCATTTGCTGGCAATAACCCACTAATGTCAACATCTTTATAAATCCAACCGACGTCATTTATACCACCCAGCTTGATAGTTTCGTATTTGCCACTATCGTCGCTGAAAAGTAACCAGATATTGTAGTTTGGGAAAGGTCTTTCGGAGCGAACCCATAGACCGATTTTTTCTGCATTTGCTGGCAAAGTAACGCCACTAAAAATTGGCGATTTTCCTGAGATTGATTTTGCGATCTGTGACAATGACTTTTCCTCAGAAAAACTCTCACGAAACCAAGATACGTCAGCCATCTTTTCTGAATCGATACCCAATAACAAATAACTGACCCCGTCCGATTGACTTCCCCCTATCACTTGAGTCCTGTAAACAGGTGAAGCTGATTGGACTAAATAGCTATCTTCAAGTTTAGCGACAGTGGGCGAAGACTCAAAATGCTTTCCAGCCGGCATTTTGACGACCGCTTCAGCTCCTAAGGAGAACTTCGCTTGATCGAAATATCCTGTGATTACCGTGCTTGGAACTGTCGCAGCAAAAAACCCAAAGGCCGTGATAATTATCAAAGTTAAAACTACCGACCTGTATCTTTTATAATCCTCTATAAGTCTCTGTTGAGTTATCGAGACCCAAAGCGGAGTCCAAGACTTCGTAAAGAGCTTGCCAGCCAGGAATACAACCGGCAAAGCCCGTATAACGATTATTCCCAACGCAACCATGATTAATGATGGAGCTAAAAGTGCTAACACCTGCAAAGTGCCTCCATCAACACCATTGGCATCTTGAATAAAAGTCCCTTCCTTTCCAAGTTGCCACCATGCAAAAAAAGCGAGGAATATAACTATAAGATCAAATCCCTTTGCAACCGCAGCATACAAACGTGCCTCATTAGTGGAATTTCTATTAACAATCTTCGCAGACACAGACAGGTAAACAACTACATAGGAAGCAACCAATAAGACACCTACAACAACAGACAGAACGAAAGTAGATATAGACAAAGAACTTATCTCACTGTTGCCAGAGCTCAAAATACCATTAGCTAACAAAGCAAGGACTGGACCTATTATGATCCCTGGCATAACAATCATTGATCCCTTAATTACCGAGATCGATATCCCTGTGCCTATCAAACTCATTCCTCTCGCCTTTAGAAGCATTAGCTCCCTTGAGATCCATTCGAACGCTAGGGCGCCAGATACGATCGAAACAAATGCAATCATTACAACAGCGAGCAATGATATGTATATAAAATATGGTACTTTCATTGAGGATAATTTGGTCTGGTAATCAGAAAGAATGTTACCCAACATACTTATGACGTATGAAGAAGGGTAATTCTTACTTAATTCAATCTCGATATCTGTTACCGAAGGCACAAGCGAAGATGCATTAGCATAAGAAGTTTCATCAGAGTCTAGTAATAGATTCCACCAAAACCCTCCCAAGAAAATCGGGTATCGTTTTGCTATCTTGTCAAAGAAAACCTCCTTATCGGTAAATACTGTTACTTTCTCTGAACCACCCACTTCGATCAGATCGAACTTTGATACACCATCGGACCAAAACCAAGATGACTCATCCCTGGGCTGAACTACACCAACGATTACCAATTCAATGACTGCTTCAGGTTCGGAAGGAAAAGGACTCACATAAACAGTTTTGCCCAACGTCCATCCCAAATCTTCAAAAGCGGAAACTCCTACAACTCCTTCAACAAGAAGCACTTTCTCCTTTGAGTCATCCGTTTTACTAGGCCAACGCCCAGTAACGAGATCCGCAAATTCAGTAAAACGTTCTTGGAAAACAAACGAAACCAAAGAATTGTTAATAGAACTAACCTTATCTCCAGGTTCATCAACGTAAGGAAGGCTCTGTGTCATTCCTTTCCTCAAAGTTCTATATGGAATTTGTGATCCTAACAGCGCCTGATGAGTTGCTTCTTTAACGAAGGAGTCGAGCTTTACGTAATCACGAACTCCAATGGGTCTATTTGGAACAACTATACTTACCACATAAGAATCGTCCGAATGCTCTTTCAATAAGTGAGAGAATCCAGCTTGTGTCAAATTGGTCAAAAAGAAAAGTGTCACAAAAATAGTCGTTATCAATAACAAAACAGCCAGGGAAATTCCTAGCATCGATAACATAGAACGCCTTGCTCTTCGGGCAAAAAGCCACAAGGCTAATCGAACTGTCAATGTATAACCACCTTAATAACTGATCTATTTACAATCAGTGAATTTGGCCGAAAAGTAGTTAAAGCTACCGTGACACTGCTGAATCTTACGGATATACTGCTTCTTATTCAATGAAGAAATTAAGTTGATCTTGGAGATTCTTCCCAAAATCTAGCGTGTCCCCGTTATGGAGAACACATATTAGATGAAAGCTAGTACACCTATAAAGCAAGGTCCTTTGGGCATTTTCTATGGCTGGTGGTTACTCGGAATAGGAGCAGTAATTGTAACCATCGGATCACTTCAAACCTCAGTTACGAGTGTGTTTTTTCTACCGATCCAGAGAGAGCTGAGGTTGAGCAGCGCAGCACTCTCCCTTGTATTTACATTGGCCCGATTTGAAGGCGGATTAGAAGGCCCAATGGCGGGTTGGATGATAGACAAATGGGGACCCAGGTTGCCAATAATCATAGGAGCAGCTTTGGGTGGCACTGGTCTTCTAGTGCTTGCCCAGGTCAACAGCTATCCCTACTTCGTAATCGTATACCTAACCATGGTAAGTCTAGGATTCCAAATGGGATTCCTGCAATGTATGCATGCGGTCGCTAACCTTTGGTTCATCAAATATCGTACCCGCGCCATGTCAGTATATTCATCATCTTTCAGGGTCGGATGGGCAATTTTCACCCCAATAGTAGCACTCATGGTCGCAGCTAATGGGTGGCGCTCAGCCTCTATAACTCTAGGCGCATTAGTACTATTAACCGCTCTCCCTCTTTCAATACTTATAAAGCGGTCTCCCGAATCAATGGGACTCCTTCCAGACGGCATAAAAGATCTAGATGAACCTGCAAAACCATCCAATCCAAAAAACACCGCATCCGTTTCGGAAACTCATGTACCATTTAATATGGGATTCAAAGACTCACTCAAAACTACCTCTTTCTGGATACTTGCATTTAGCACTACAGTAAGACTATCTACCCAGAGTGCCCTCGGAGTCCACGCAATACCAATTTTTGTGTGGAAAGGAATGGGGGAACAGATGGGAGCGAATATAGTTGGACTTACCGCTGGCATAGCGGTACCTATGATTTTGGTTCTAGGTTGGCTAGGAGACAAAATGAGCAAGAAGGCCATTTTGCTGGTTGCGCAAGTATCATTAGCAACGGGATTCTTAGTTTTAGTGGTAAGCGACAGCCTATTGGGCCTATATGCATTCGTTGTGCTTTTCGCATTCGGAGGCAACGTCTCACCAGTAAATTATTCGATACTCGGCGAATATTTCGGGAGAACAGTGTTTGCCAGACTAAGAGGCGCTTTAGGTACTATAGGCGTTATAGGTGGATTAACGCCCGTATACGCTGGCTGGATATTCGATAAAACTGATAGCTACAGCGTAGTATTAATGACATTCAGCGGACTTGCGGCAGCAGCGGCATTGTTGCTATTACTAATGAGAAATCCACAACGGCATACTTTCCTAGTCGACAATCACGATGGTCAACGCTAGGCTCTTCTAATGACATCACCAAAGGAAAAAAAGAAAAGCGTTTTCTATGGTTGGAAAGTATTGGCCGCGGGTTCGGCTATAACAACGATAGGATCTGTGCACTCACCAGTGGTTTCAGTCTTCTTCTTGCCATTACAAAGGGAGCTGGAACTCGGAAGAGCCGCACTATCCTTCGTATTTTCCCTAGCTCGTATCGAAGGTGGAATAGAGGGCCCGCTAGTTGGATGGCTCATTGATAAACAAGGTCCTAGGATTCCTGTAGTTATAGGAATTTTGCTATCAGGCATAGGAATGCTTGCACTGGCGCAGGTTAATACAACTCTTGGATTCTTACTAGTTTACACCGGATTGGTAGCACTCGGATTTCAAATGGGATACCTGCAAGTTATGCATGCCGTTGCTAACATATGGTTCATAAGGTACAGAACTAGGGCCATGAGCATCTTTTCTTCATCAGTAAGGCTTGGTCCAGCAATGCTTACTCCACTATTGGGTGTGCTTGTAGGTTTATGGGGATGGCGCACAAGTGCCATTTTGACCGGGATATTTGTCCTAGTGACCGCACTCCCGCTTACGTATTTCATCAAGCGATCGCCTGAATCGATAGGATTACTACCGGATGGGGATAGTTTTGAAACCAAACACCAATCGGAAATTAATGCAAGTTCTTCAAACACTGCACCAAATACCAACAGCAGTCAAGACTTCGAATTTAAAGAAGCAATGCGTACTCCCGCTTGGTGGATTTTGGCTTTGACAACCACAGTAAGAACTTCGAACAACGGAGTCTTCCAAGTGCACTTTATTCCTATATTCGTATGGAAGGACATTACAGAAACTGGCGCTGCTTTCATGGTAGGACTAACCCAATTGATAGCAACTCCAATGATTCTAGCAGTAGGTTGGCTAGGAGACCGATGGAGCAAGAAAGCAATATTAATACTCGCTCACTTTATATTAGGCGGCAGTTTCTTGGTACTAATTTTAATCGACGAACCTTGGGGCGTTTATGTCTTCATGGTAATGTTCGCATTTGGGGCAAACGTTGCACCACCTAACTACTCGATTATAGGTGAATACTTTGGGCGAAAGTCGTTCGCAAGACTAAGAGGCATTTTAAACAGCTTGGGAATAATCGGGATGGGCACTACCGTTTTAGCAGGTTGGGTGTTTGACACCACAGAATCCTACTCTCTCTTTCTCTTGGGAACGGCGATCTTTTCTGTAATAGCTGGTTTCACAGTAATACTATTCTTACGTAAGCCACAAAAGCCGTTATCAAATGTCAGTGTTATAGCCCCATAGAAGCTTGAGCAAAGCAGAAAGCATTTGTGCTTGGGAGTATAAAATTTCGCAGCATTAGGTTTGAGGCTACACAAGAACTATCTTTAAAACTAACAGAAATTATTGAACGAACTTGGGGAGTTGTGGTAGGATTTGACCACTTTATATGGTTCCACAGTAACATCAAGTGA
>CEUS01268843.1_pt1 | contig 13801 bp, 15 predicted proteins | sample 427031 | NCBI WGS metagenome assembly CEUS01 (sample SAMEA2622837, study PRJEB7988) | marine metagenome | biome: marine biome (ENVO:00000447); feature: marine epipelagic mixed layer (ENVO:xxxxxxxxx); material: "saline water (ENVO:00002010), including plankton (ENVO:xxxxxxxx)" | depth 140 m | reverse complement strand
CCCGGCACGCACGGCTCGACCTGTGACGTCACCACCTGTAGCCGCTCACCCCCAGTGGCACGGTACCCAAGATCGAGCCGGATCGGCCCGATCGTGCTGTAATAGCGAACTCCGAGCCCCGGCGTCCATACGAGGTCGTCCAACTTCGCCTCTTGACCTTCTGTCCACACCTGACCGAAGTCCACGAAGGTCACTCCCTCAAACGCACGCGCGGTCAGAGGAAAGCGATACTCGAGATTGCCCTCGATCAATCGGGTTCCGCCGGTGGGTTGGGGGGTGAAGTCCCCAGGTGCGAGTCCACCTGCATCGCAAGCGAGACTCACAACTTCTTCTACGGAACATAGGGGCACCTGCTGCCCGGTCGTCGGGTCCGGAAGCAGAAGGCGCTCGACGCTCGCCGTAAGGACCTTCGGCCCTAGCCGATTCTGCGCGAATCCCCGTACGCTGTTGGACCCGCCCGCGAAGAAGCGTTTTTGGGGGTGCACCACCTTGCGACCGAAACCGTTCTCGCGCAGGAGAGCGAATTCACCCGGGCTGACCCAACCCATTTCCAGACGGGATGCCACTACGCCGCTCCCACCCACCCTCCGGTAGAGGCTGAGCTCAGCCAGCACCCGGTTGTAGGCGTAGTTCGAGCCCGTCAAACGGGACGAGTGCTCCAAGTCCACGGCCCCGCCGTACCCCGAGCGGGGGTTGAGCAAGTTGTCCGTGCGTATGGTGGAAAGACCGACGCCCACCGGCGCGAGCCAATTCGCGCCCTGCACTATTGCGATATCGGACGGAGCACACGCCAAGAAGCTAGTGCAGAAGAATACTTCGGCAGCTTCAAGGCGGGAGAGCTGTGGCCGGTACGAAATCGAGAGCGATGTATTGCGAGCCAGCGACCGCACCAACACCAGGTTGACCCCCACGGCCTTGCGAACGAACACGTCGGGTAGGCTGGTGCGTTCGCCATAAAGCTCCACAGCTAGCGAGTTGCGAGGGGAGAAGATCCAGGGTTGGCTGAAGTCGGCTGCTATCAGCCAATTGAGTCGACCGAATAGACCGACGCCCGCCTGCGAGCAAAAGGGGTCCTGCAAGCTCTCCGCGAGAACGTTAGAAAGCTGCCCCCGGACCTGGAATCGGCGGGCTCCCCCGATGAAATTGCGCGCCGTCCAACGGGCCTCGGTGGTCAGACATTCTGCGGTACTCCAGCCCGCGCCCGCCCGCACCCGGAACTCGTCACCTTCAGAGATCTCTATTCGCAGCGGGATGATCGTGTCCAAGCCGGCGGTAGGCAGCGTATCTACCCGCGCGTACTGCACGATCTCGAGGTTGAAAAGATTTCGCTGCGCATCGAGAATCGTCGAGGTCCCGTAACGATCTCCCTCGCTAAAGCCGATCATCCGGCGTACAACGTCTTCCGACAATTCCCGATTACCGAAAATATTGACTTTACCGAAACGCACACGTGACCCGGGATCGACGTCGAAGGTCACTGCGGCCGAGTAGGATCTGATCGGTAGCTCTGTCCGCAGCAGCACCAGCGCGTATGCATAGCCCGCATCGTGCAGGCGACTCTCGAGCGAATCGCGCGTGGCCTCGACCGCGATCCAGCTGAGTGGATCTCCCTCCGAGAGGGGCAGACCGCCTAGGAGGGAAGGGTCTTCGATGTCTTCTCCACCCACCACGGTGATTGAGTCAACCAGTACGGGGCGGCCTTCTGTAACCTTGAGGGTAAGCTCGACTATTCCCATCTCCGGAACTTCGGAGGCCGTATCGACAACGGCTTCTCTATAACCGCGTTGCCAGTAGTAGAGCTGCAAGCGGACGGCATCACGAGCAAACTCAGCGAGGTTGAAGTAGTAGCGGTCTAGCGCAAAGTCGACGCCCACCGCACACAATGGCTTTAGAAACGCCGTCCGGCACTCGGTCGCACGGTTGACGATCGCGCGCTTGAGTGAGTCCGTCGCGAACGTACGGTTGCCCACGAACCGGATGTCCGTGATCTCGGGGCGGCCGCGTAGCTCCTCATCTTGCCCGGCGACCACTCCCGGCAGCAGGAGAAAACCCAGAGCGACGAGGAACCCCCTTATCACCGCGTCTACCGCTCCCCCATACGCCCACGCGCGAATCCATCCCAGCCGAGAGCAGCAGGCAAAAACTCCCGCGCCGCCAACAGCCGGGCGACATAGAAGGCGGTCCCGCCTGCGACCAGTGGCACCCCCAACCCAACACCGAACCCTAACAGATTATCCTTTCGGTCAGGTCGACGACGAATCCAGCGCGCATCTTCTTCGCTCACTGGAGACCTCCAGACGTTCGTCCTGCCACCTCCCGTGGCCCTGGTTCGCCCCGAGTCTCCCCCTCTATCTGCCGGAGCAGAACGGAGTTCTGGAACGGATCTCGGGGGAAATACCTGCTGCTACGGCGCGGGAAGGCGTGCATAGAAAACGGGGCAAATCGCCCCAGCTCCACGAAATACATGAACTGCGTGATCTCCAAGTGGTCCGTAGCGATGCGGACCACGTTGAAGCTGTTTTTCGCCCTCTCGCGGGCGCGCCCTCGATGCGAAGTGGTGGTGCCACTTTGAACGATAACGATACCGTGTTCGCGATCGGCACCGGGATACACGTCTAGGGAGTTGCCGATGTGCGACCGGTGCAGGTGGCCGCCTAGGATGAGTTCCACTTGCATATCGGTCAGTGCATCGAGCACCTCCCGTGCCCTCGGCATGACGCTGTCATCCTCGTAGTCTGGCGCCGGCGCGAAGTGGTGGTGGGCAACGATGATACGGGTGTCCGAAGGATCCGCCTCCCGAAACATCTGTGCTGCGAATGCTAGCTGCCGCCGATCGATGCGCCCGTTCACGATCGCGCGTAGCGGGGCCGTGGAGTTCAGGGAGACCACGATCGCACCGGGGATTCGGGTCATGGAGTCGAGCTGGTCGGAGATGTACGTGCGGTAGTTCCGGTACGGTGCGAAGACCCGCTCCAACACCCGGAATAGCGGAACGTCGTGGTTGCCGGGAGTGATCACCAGCGGCACCTGCGGGAGTCGGTCCAGCCAGGCCCGGGCTGCGCGGAACTCCTTCAGCTTAGCCCTCTGAGTGAGGTCCCCCGACACAACGATCAGGTCGGCTGGCACCGCCTGCGCGGCGACCTGAAACGCCTCACCCACAGACGCGTTGTAAGGCTTGCCGAAATGCACGTCCGAGGCATGTAGGATGGTGACCATGGGCCGGTACGCTAGGCACGCGCCCTGCGACGCGAGCGACGGGTCTTGGCTGTCTTCGTAGGCGCCTTGGGGGTATCCACACGCTCCCTTGTACCTCGCAGCTGCCCGAGCCCCCAGATTCCTACCACAACTAGCCCAATGCTGATCACCTGAGCCACCGTCAGGGGGCCGAGAAAACGGTCGTCCTTAGCTCGGAAGATCTCGACTACCAACCGCTCCAGACCGGCCAGAACCAGCCAGAGCATGAAGAGCCACCCGTACCTGTGGCGGTGGTCCCTTAAACGCCAGAGCAGGAAAAAAATCAGCGCGGATAATCCTATCTCATACAACTGCGTCGGATGGACCGGAATTACACTGCCGTATTTCTGTATGAGCGCCGGGTCCACAGTGATGCCGAACGCTTGCTGGATGCTGGCCACGGTGGTGGGGGGCGAACCGAGCGGAAACGCGATCCCCCAGGGCAGATCGGTGGGCCGACCCCAATCGTCCCCCACCAAGAAGCACCCGATGCGCCCGACTCCATAGCCGAGCGGGAGAGCCACCGCGATCACGTCCGCCATTTTTCCGAGGGGAAGCCTGGACTTCCGTATATCCCACAAAACCAACGCAGTAGCGCCGAAAAAGCCGCCGTACCAGACCATCCCACCGCGGCTGAATATCATCCCGAGGGGATCGGCAGCCGTTTGTTGCCAGTTTAGCAGCACATAGTACAGCTTGGCCCCGACAACCCCACCGATCACGGCCATGAAGACCATGTCCCACGCCTTTTCGGGATCTATACCCTTCAACTTCAGCACCGGACGTAAGACGAACCCCCCGGCCAGGAACGCGAAGAACATCATGGCACCGAACGAAGTGATGGGATCTCCGCCCAATAACGGGACCCAACTGGGCACGGTGAATAGAGTGGGGTACATCATCGCCTCCGGCGTATTAGGCCGGGAAAAGGGAGACTCGCGTGGGCGGACAGATCCGGCTCGGCCCGCTCCCCACGCATAAACCGGAACAACCCCGCTCGGGCCACCATGGCGCCGTTGTCGAGCGAGAGCCTGGGCGACGCAATCAGAACGCTCCCGTTAGGACCCAGGCGAGCGGCGGTCTCCTCCCGGAGCCGACTATTAGCGCTCACTCCACCTCCCAGGAGCACCCGGCAACAACCCGTCTGATCCACCGCCCTCATGGTCTTGGTCACCAGCACGTCCACAGCAGCCTCCTGGAAAGCCGCAGCTACGTGGGGCCGCTCCCGCTCGAGCGTTCCATCCCGGTCGAGCGTCCGCACCAGCGTGGCAACCGCCGTCTTGAGGCCGCTGAAGGAGAAATCATACCACTCGTCGTCATCCGGGGTTTGGTGGCCACGAACCATCGGACGCGGCAGGGTGAATCGGTCAGCCCTCCCTTCCTGTGCGAGACGCTCGACAGCGGGACCACCGGGGTACGTCAGGCCCAACATCTTACCCACCTTGTCGAACGCTTCGCCCGCGGCGTCGTCACGCGTCTCCCCGAGGAGCACGTAGTCTCCCCACTTGGGTGCGTGCAACAGCAGAGTGTGCCCCCCGGACACGAGCAGCGCCACGAAGGGCGGATGTGCGTCCGGATCTTCGAGCACGGGCCCGAACAGGTGGGCTTCCATATGGTGCACAGCTACCAAAGGACGATCCAACGCGAAGGCGGCTGCCTTCGCCCAGCTCACCCCCACCAATAGAGCGCCGATCAAGCCAGGTCCCGCGGTGACCGCTAGCGCATCCAGGTCGGTAAGGCGGGTGCTCGCCTGATCGAGCGTGGCAGCCACCACTTCGTCGATGCGCTGGAGATGTGCCCGCGCCGCAAGTTCTGGAACGACGCCCCCGTACACCTGGTGCACATCCTGAGACAGTATGACATGACCTAGCAGGTCGGCTTCTCCGCACAGGACCGCGGCGGAGGTCTCGTCGCAACTCGTCTCAAGTCCCAGCAGGACCGGCCCGCTCATCGCGTCGACGTATCACCAGCACGCTCGCCGGCCGTGGATCGACGCACGGTCACGGAATCCACTGCGGCAAGACCGAGCACCAGCGCAGGCAGTCCGTGCAACCGGACCGGCACCCTGCGCTCCTGCTCCGGCTCTAACCCTACCAGCGCCTCCCAGGGCACCACTGCCCGGACCTCCTCGGCTCGGACCCCGCTCACGAGCGGGTGCACGCCCCGGAGTAGCACCGTAACCTCAGCGGGCAGAATCGTCAGTGATTCGTAGGGAATAGAGCCGTCCTCCCCCGCCCCAGGCACCACCGGCACGGCAAGAAGCTCGCGATCGATCGACGACTCGACACGGACGTCGATCGTTACGGAACGGGGAGTGATGATGATGTCGCCGAGTCCGATCGTGTCCATGTCCACGGGAAAGATCCCCGATTCGCGCACGCTGCTCAGGTCAAGTGGCTGTAAGCTGATAGAATCGAGAGCTCCCACTAGTTGCACCGCTCCCCGCACGCCCACGACTTGTGGATTTAAATCGAGCGGAGCGGCGAGCGCCAACCCCGACGAAAGCTCACCCGTGGTGGCGACCCGGAGCGGGAGGAGCCTGGACACGGTCCGCTGGAGCACCAGCCTGACGCTCGCGGGAGCGATATCCTCCACCACCAGCCCGCTACCCGCACTGACCACGACCCAATCGCGGCGCAGCTGTACCAGCGTATCCGCGCTCGAGACGATATCGAGAGGCAATCGCAGCGTAGTGCCCTCACTCGCGAGGCGGATTAGATCGCTGGTGGGGCCCCGGAAGCGGACCTGGACAGTGGGTGGACTGGGTTCGCCTGAGAGGGTCCAGTTCAGGTCGCCCACCTGCGCCTGGACAGGAACCGTGAAGAGATTACCCTGGCTCGCCGGCTCCGAGCGCACTAGCGTCCAGACGACCACTGTGAGCCCTAACGAGGCCAGCTTCAGCCGCCAGTTGCGGGATACGATGGGGGGTAACAGAGCCGCCACTGACTACTCTCCGAGCAAGCGGAGAATCTGCTCACGGTACTGGGGAGAATCCCAGACCGTGGGTCCGGCGAGGCGCCGGTAGATTACAGCGTCCTTGCCGATCAAAAACGACTCCGGCACGCCGGCGGTCTGAAAAATTTCCTGGATGGATTCCGGAGTCCCCGGCGAACTGTATAGGATCGGGAAGGACAGGTCGAGCTCGCGGACAAACGATTTGAGCGCTTCGACAGGGGCACCGCCGTTCACTGGAGAATCCACGCTCACCGCGAGAATTTCAAAATCTGTGCCTGACAACTGCTGGTAAAGCCGCTCCATGGAAGGCATCTCCTCCAGGCAGGGGGCGCACCAGGTGGCCCAAACGTTGAGCAGCACCACCTTCCCCTGGTAGTGGTCAAGTCCAACGTTTTGGCCATCCAACGTCGTGACCAGGAATTCCGGTGCGCGATAGCCTGTCACTACCGGCTCGAAATGGTCCCGCGTAAGCCAGGCCGCGCTGACCAGCGCGCCCACAACCAACAGGGCGACGCCGTAGGGAGTCCGCGACGACCGACGACGACGACGTGCCACGGACGATGAGCCGGGCGGACCAGAGGGGGTCCGAGCGTCTGGTGTGTCTGGCTGGATCATTGCCTCCTGCTACGGATGATGTCGACCATTGTTCCTCGTGCAACCAAGCTCCCCAAAAGACCCGCTCACCCCCCCCGTCGCCCAACGGATAGTCGAACCATCGACTGAGGTGCAAGGAGCGAGTCCGCGGGTGGATCCTGCTCCACAACCAACCCCTGGTCGCGACCGAATCGGAAGAGCGTATCTACTGATAACAAGCGGAACCCCAACCCGGTGAGCGAGTCGATGGCCTCCTGCTGTGGGACCCCGAGCAGGTATGGCATCGGTACCAAGGCCGGTCCACGTGACAACGTTACCTGGACCGCCGCGGGCACACGCAGGAGGGTCCCGGGTCCCGGGTCGACCGCAACCACCGCCCCCACGGCGAACTCCGAGTCCGCACTGTCCACCGTTACCTGGAAACCGGTCGCCTCCAGCACCCTTAGCGCCCTATCCCCCAGGAGCCGAGTAACGTCTGGTACGGCCTGAAGCTGGGGACCCAGACTCACGGTCACTCGCACCCGCTCCCCGCGCACCTCTAACTGCCCGCCCATCGGGCCCTGACCCACCACAACCCCGCTATCGATCGCTGGGTGTCGAAGCACCTCAACCGTCCCGAGTTCCAACCCCTCTTCGGCAAGCGCGGATTCGACCCGGGCGAGCGCCAACCCTTCCAGTACAGGCACTTCCACCAGATTGGTAGGGGGAGGTGGGAGCGTAAAAAAGACCCGGGTGGCGATCAGATAACCGCCCCCAAAACCTACAACCGCGAGCACCGCGAGGCGCCCTGCGAGCGGTCTCCACTGGCGACCCATGCCCGCAAGTGATGCACCGCCCCCGGAACCGCGTCCACGCCGCTTCTGCATCGACTCACCCAACTTCATCCGGCGAGCCTCCTCAGGCGAGCAGCGAAGGTACCGTCGAAGCCGGTCCTCCAAGGGAGGACCGTCAAGCGGCCGTAGGCATCTAAATGGGTAGTGTCCACGGTGTCGGGAGGTTCCAGACGGAAATCGGGATGGCGCAAGAGGAAAGTGTCCACCTGTTCTTGGTTCTCCTCGGGCTCCAGCGTACAGGTGCTATACACCAGAAGGCCACCCATAGGCACCGCGCTGGCACCACCCTCCAAGATACCGCCCTGGACAATAGCAAGCGCGGCCGGATCCCCAGGACCCATGCGCCACCGAGCGTCCGGGTGGCGCCGCAGGGTGCCTGTCCCCGTACATGGCACATCCAGGAGCACCGTCGGGACTCTTCCTAAGGGCGGCTGCTCGGCGTACGCGACAACCCCAGCCACGGGAAGTCCGGTGCGCACAACATTCTCGCGCAGGATACTCAGACGGCGCTCAGAGCGATCAGCAGCCAGCACCGGGAACCCGCGCGCCGCGAGACCAATAGATTTCCCGCCGGGGGCCGCACACAAATCCGCGACCCACCCGCCAGTCGGCGGATCTACGTATTCGACCACCAAGGAAGCCCCGGGGTCCTGCATGATCGCCGGCAGTACCGCTAGAGCACGGGTGACGTCCGTCCCCGCAGCCAACTCCACGCAACGGGTCCCCCTGCCTACGACCTGGGCAACCATACCATCTTCGTTAAGGCGCCGGGCCGCGTCCTCCGGTGAGCCGGTCAACGGAAGGAGGGTAAGCGGCGGCTGCACGTTGTTTAGTTGCACCAAATCTTTCACGTCGTCGGCTGGATAGCGTGAGAGCCAACGGTCCACCAACCAGCGCGGGTGGGACCCCCACGTCTCCAACCAGGCCCCCAACTCACTCTCTGGGCACGGAAAGTCTTCAGGCTTCTCGCCTCGTCTCCCTATGGCGCGCAACACAGCGTTCACCAGCCCCGCCCCCTTAGCAGGCGCGAGTTCGACCGCCTGGGAAACAGCCGCGTAGTCTGGCACCTCCATGTGGAGAAGCTGATACGCCCCTAGCCGGAGGATGTCGAGAAGCTCGGGGTTTAGCTCGTCAAGCCCACGATGGAGACAGAGCGAGAGCAGGTGATCGAGACGTCCTCTCAGACGGTTCGTTCCGTAGGTGAGCTCGTGCGCGAAACGACGCTCACGATCTCCTAAGAGCCGGGCTTCCTGAGAGAACGCCAGATCCAAGCGACGCCCCCGACTAGCGGCGCGGAGCACCGACAGCGCGGCGCGCCGAGCGGGGGTCACGGCCACGAGCGCGTTGGTATCAGCCCAACATCCCGCGGGTTGGTGAGGAAGGAACCGCAATCTCCCGGGCAGGCATACGGCCCGCCATAAAGGCAAGCCGGCCAGCACGCACGGCATAGCGCATCGCCCGAGCCATCGCAACTGGATCGTCAGCGCTGGCGAGGGCGGTATTCATGAGGATCCCGTCCACTCCCTGTTCCATCGTGATGCATGCGTCGGAGGCCGTGCCAACTCCGGCATCCACGATCACCGGGACCGACAAGCGCTGCTTGATCTCCCGTATGAAGTACGGGTTCACTACGCCGAGACCGCTGCCAATCGGGCTGGCTAGCGGCATCACCGATACGCAGCCCGCATCCTCGAGTCGGAGCGCGGTTATAAGATCGTCGTTGGTGTAGGCCATCACCTTGAATCCCTCACCGACAAGCACACGGGCAGCCTCGATCGTAGCCTGTGTGTCGGGCAGGAGCGTCTCAACATCTCCAATCACCTCAAGCTTGATCCATTCGTTGAACCCCGCTGCCCGTGCTAAACGGGCGTACCGTACCGCATCGTCAGCTGTGAAGCAGCCGGCTGTATTGGCGAGCAGAAAGAACTCGCTGGGGTCGAGTACATGGAGGATCCCTTCGCTTCGATCCAAGTCAACCCGCCGCACTGCGACTGTCACCATCTCCGCACCGCTCGCACGTATAGCCTCAACCATCACTCCCGAGTCAGAGTACTTGCCAGTGCCGACGATCAATCTGGAATGGAACTCTTTGCCCCCGATCAACAGCGGCTCAATCCGCTCCGGGCCCATCACGCTCCGCCACCCACGAAATGGACCAGCTCCAGTCGGTCGCCCTCGTGCACCGCGACCTCATCGTACCGAGCGCGGGCAAGGATCTCCCGGTTACGCTCGACTACCACCAGCCCAGACTCAAGCCCCAGTGTCTCGAGCAGACCACGTACGGTCAGCCCAGCGCACACGTCGCACTCCTTGCCGTTGAGTTCGACTCGAATCGTGTCACCCATTCATAGTACCCTCAGGTAATCCGCCACCGCAGTCGCCGGATCGTCACGCGACCAGATACCCCTCAGGACAGCGACGCCCTGGGCGCCGGCGGCGACGACCTCCGAAACTCGTTCCGCCGTCACCCCACCCGTGGCAAAAAGGGGAAGGCCTACCACGGCCCGGACGCGTGCCACTCCCGCGGGTCCAGAACCCATTCGGCCCGGGTGCGAGGCGGTTGCAAACACAGTGCCCACCACAAGATAATCCGTGTCTGCACCCGCCGCCTGGGCTTCCTTCGGATCGTGGACGGACACACCCACCCAGGTGCCCTGGCGGAGGAGCGGCCGGGCCACCGAGGGCGGGAGCGAACGCTGGCCCAGGTGCACGCCATCCAATCCGGCAACCATCGCTACGTCGACACGGTCGTTGGCGAATAGGAACGCCCCGGCCGCGCTCGCCGCGGCTTTGAGATCCGCCGCTAAGCCGCAGAGTTGTGAACCGGGCGTCGCGTGACCACGCAGGTGAAGGGCCAAACGACGCCCACCTGCGGCCAGCACCCTGCGCGCACGTAGGGGGAAGTCGGAGCGGGCTAGAAGGTCGTCGTCGGTGACAACGTGGAGAGGAGGGAGCAAGCAATTATTCGAAGCAATCACCCTCAACCACGCTCCGTCCCCTGATCCAATCGGAGGCAGGCATGCGCCTACGCCCTGTCGGCTGCACCTCTCCGAGCGCGACCGCTCCAGTACCGGACGCAACCAAGAGCCCCCCCTCCGGATCCGCCCGCAGCACCACTCCTGGAAGCGATCCGTCGGGATGTCCCGGTTGGGCTTCCGGCCGGAAGAGCTTAACTGGCTCTCCTCCAAAGAGACTCCACGCACCCGGCACCCCATCCATGCCACGAACGTGGTTGGCAACAGCGGGAGCGTCAACGGCCCAATCTACCCGCGCGGTAGCCCGATTTACCTTGGGCGCATATGTGGCCAACGCGTAGTCCTGCTCGCGCTCCTCGATCGCTCCCAACTGGAGCATCGCGAGCGTCTCCACCAGCGCCTGCGCCCCGATCTCGGATAGCCTCGCCGTCAATTCACTAGCGGTCTCATGTGGCCCGATTGGCTCTTCCAGTTGGAATAGGATCGGACCCGCGTCCATCTCCTCTACCATACGCATCACGGTCACCCCGGTGACCTTCTTCCCGCGCACGATCGCCCAGTTAATCGGAGCGGCACCCCGCAGCTGGGGAAGAAGTGAGGCGTGCACATTAATGGATCCCCGCGGGGGGAGATCCAGCACCTCCCGCCTAAGGATGCACCCGTAAGCCACCACCACCGAGAGGTCGGGCGCGAGTTCGCGCACACCCTCCATGAATGATTCGCCACGTGGGCGCTCCGGGGTGAGGACAGGGTAGCCCTCATCGAGCACGACCTGCTTGACCGCCGATACCCGGAGTTTCCGCCCCCGCCCCGAAGGCCGATCCGGCTGGGTCACTACGCCCACGACGTCGTGCCCTTCCTCCGCGAGCGCACGCAGCGAAGGTACCGCGAAATCGGGAGTACCCCAGAAGAGGATCCTCACTTCTCCGCTCTCTCCGCCCTGGTCTTCTTCCACTTTTTCATCAACAATCGGCGCTTGAAAGGGCTCACCCGATCGAGAAATAGGATGCCCTCCAGGTGGTCGATCTCGTGCTGGAGAGCGCGGGCGAGGAGCGCTCCGGCGTTCACCGAGACTGGGGCGCCGTATACGTCCGACGCTTCGACCTTGATGTCCAGGGGCCGCTGCACTACTTCCTCGAGGCCGGGAACGCTCAAGCAACCCTCGGTTTCCTTATGTACCTCGCTACTCGCCTTCACGATGCGGGGGTTGATCAAAGCCATCCGGCCGGCCGCTGCATCCTTCTCGTCGCGCACGTCTACGACCAAAACCTGCTTCAGCACGCTGATCTGGTTGGCTGCGAGACCGATCCCCTCCGCATGATACATGGTCTCGAACATGTCATCGACCAGACAGCGCAGCCCTTCATCGAAGGATCCCACCTGCTCAGCCCGCGTACGCAGGACCGGATCCCCCATGATGACGATGGTCCGCACCATAGGATCTGCCCGCAGAGCCTCAGGTCAGCTCGGCCTTGGCCGATACCACCTTGGCAATGCGCCCCTTCTCGACAACCAATCGGGTGTTCTCGGCAGTCTTGATCGTGACCCGGTCACTCTCAGCGTGCACCACGGTCCCGATGATGCCGCCGCCGGTCACCACCTCATCCCCCTTCTTGAGCGCCTCCACCATGGCCTGATGCTTCGCGGCCTCCCGCCGTTGAGGGCGGATGAGGATAAAGTAGAAGATCGCGAAGATCGCAGCCATCTGGATCAGAAAGACGAAAGTGGCATTGCCACCCTCGCGTGGAGCCATGAGGAAGATGGATGCGTGGGTCACCGACCACTCCGTGCGCAAGAGAAAGGATGGGTTTCCGGACCTATCACACCCGGATCCCGCGGTAGCGTTCCAGCCAAGCCTTACTCCACGAATTGAACGAGCCGTCCACAATCCGCTCTCGCGCCTCCTCAGCCAGCCGCACCATGAAACGCAAGTTGTGTAGCGAAAGCAAGCGGAGGGCTAGCAATTCACCCGCGACGAACAAGTGGCGTAGATACGCCCGGTCGTAGCGCGCGCACGCAAGGCAATCGCAACCTGGATCCACAGGCGCGCGATCACGCCGGAAACGCGATGCCTTGAGGTTGATCTGGCCATCCGCAGTCCAAGCGGTGCCGTGGCGGGCGTTTCGGGTGGGCGCGACGCAGTCGAAAAGGTCGCAGCCACGCGCCACTGCTTCGATCAGGTCGTCCGGGTAGCCAACCCCCATCAGGTAGCGCGGCCGCTCCCGCGGGATCTCACCGTCCAGCACCTCTAGGATCCGCCACATGTCCACCTTGGATTCCCCCACCGAGAGGCCCCCGATCGCCCATCCGTCCCACCCTCCCAGGTCTCGGAAGCAGCGTACCTGCTCCCTCCGTAGCTCGTCGTACACATTCCCCTGCAGAACCGGAAATAGGCTCTGCGGCAGCCCTTCCCGATCATCCTCCAGTTCTAGGAAGCGACGCCGGCAGCGCTCCAGCCAGCGCAGTGTGCGCTCGGCAGCTGCGCTGGCCTGTTCAAGGCTGCACCTCCCGGAAAGGCATTGGTCGAACGCCATCACTACATCCGCACCCAGCGCGTGCTGGGTCTCCATCACGGACTCGGGTGTGAACACGTGGCGAGATCCGTCGATGTGGCTCTGGAACACCACCCCGTCGTCCCCCACCTCGTTCATGGCGGCAAGGCTGAAGACCTGGAAACCACCGGAGTCAGTCAAGATCGGCCCGTCCCAGCGCATGAACGCGTGCAGGCCGCCGAACTCACGGACCAATGCCTGGCCGGGACGGAGATAGAGGTGGTAGGTGTTGGCGAGAATCACCGTGGCACCTAGTTCCTCCAACTCCTCAGGTGCCACACCCTTGACCGCGCCCTGGGTACCGACCGGCATGAAGCTGGGGGTCAGAACGTCACCATGGGGAGTCGAGAAGATACCCGCCCGTGCCGCGCTCTCGGTAGCGTCCAGGCGGTAGCCAAACACAGGGGACGAGCACTCCCCGCTCACGTGCCCTTCCGGGGGCCTCTCAGGGGAGATCAAGAGGGTACGAACGCCATCACGTCGCCGTACGAGTAGAACCGGTAGCCTTCCTCCACCGCCACCCCGTAGGCATCCATCACCCGTTCGTAACCACCGAAGGCGGCCACCAGCATCAGCAGGGTGGAGCGCGGAAGATGGAAGTTCGTAAGGAGCGCGTCCACCACCCGGAATCGGCACGGTGGGCGGATGAACAACCGGG
>CEUS01280993.1_pt1 | contig 13812 bp, 11 predicted proteins | sample 427031 | NCBI WGS metagenome assembly CEUS01 (sample SAMEA2622837, study PRJEB7988) | marine metagenome | biome: marine biome (ENVO:00000447); feature: marine epipelagic mixed layer (ENVO:xxxxxxxxx); material: "saline water (ENVO:00002010), including plankton (ENVO:xxxxxxxx)" | depth 140 m | reverse complement strand
TCCTCCAAAATATGGGTTGAAAGAACAATGGCTTTGTCCTTAGCCATTGCCCGGATAATTTTCCTGACTTCTTTCTTCTGGTTTGGGTCCAGACCGTCTGTGGGTTCGTCTAGAATAAGAGCCGGGGGATCATGCAAGACCGCCTGGGCGAATCCAACCCGTTGTTTGTAACCTTTGCTCAAGGTTTCAATGGATTGGTGGCGGACTGAATTCAGGCGACAGAGATCGCAGACGTGGTCGATGGCATCTTCCTTTTGAGTAGGGTCGCTAAAACCGCGAATATCAGCGATAAAATTTAAAAATTCCACTACGGTCATCTCCCCATAAATGGGCCCGTTCTCGGGCATATAGCCAATGCGTTCTTTTACGGGAACAGAGTGCTCTTGGACATCTAGGCCGTCCACCAGGACTGTTCCTGAGGTCGGCCGGACAAAACCAGTAATCATTTTCATGGTCGTCGATTTTCCGGCACCGTTTGGTCCGAGAAAACCCAGGATTTCGCCTCGATTAACTTCGAAATTCACGCCGTTCACGGCGTTGATCGTGCCATAGCGTTTGTGGAGCGATTGAACTTCAATCATTTGCAAATATTGGGGTTAAAAACAATTGTGAAGCTAGGTATAGAAATTTGTTTCCGTTTGAAAAGCTAAAATTTTCCCTATTCTTGCCGCTTTTTTTCTTTGAAAAAGGATTCCTGCTTCAGTTGAGGCTTTTCAAGCGTTTTTTCAAGCGTTTTTTCATCGTTGTGAATGTGTTGTCGCGGTTTCTCACCTTGCGATTCAAAGCAATCTCGCGTTGCTCGGTTATTTGGTCGCAGATGGTGCACACATGCATTTTCAGCCACATACCGGTATCGCTCGTTTCCTCAAAATTCGTTGGGCTGTAACCGTGAATACGTCCGCTTTGCAGCAGCCGGTCATTCTGTGCAAATTCTTTCTGCGACCCCTTGTTGTATACCGTAAAGGTTTTTACGCCATTGTTTTTCACGACAGAAAATATGGAGATATTACTTGGCCCGTCCGCTACATAAATCATGTTGTGAAAGGAGACTCTTTGGTCTGAATGACGGATATCAGAGTTTACCTTTATAGCTGGGTTTTTGTTGCAGCCTTTGTTTATTTCGAAAATGTAGCGGGTTTAAATGGTGTTATCAATGACCACGCCTGTCTGTGCAACTTCCCTGTCAGCGTGTAGCCCAAGATCCTGTTGTTTTAAGTAATGAGGCGCAAAAGGGTCTTCTATGAACTCATAGCCATAAATACCTTCGACAAATAGTGCAATTTTACTTCCCCGAATCATTGCCGCCATGCTAGTGCTGACGATATAATGTTCAAGTTGGATGTCGTGCTTCTTGTATTCATCTTTCAATTTGACCAGCTTCTTCAACGATTTGAAGAATTCGGGAAGACCAGGATTGAAGACGAGTTCCTTTCCCAATTCTTCGAGGGCCTCATTGGTCAGGCCTTTGATGGTTCCGCTGCGAACGTAACTCAGGAGATGGTTGAGGTAAATCGTGTCGGAAGAAACAGTTAACCCTCTTTTTTTGTAGGTCGCAGGAAGACCGTTCACTTCGTCCCAGAACTGTTTTTCGTTTATCTTGTAACGCTTACAATAAGAGTCCCTGCATGAACCCCGGGATGAAGGTGTTGTCAAAATCCCAAATGCAGGCGACTACGTTTTGCTTGTATAGGCTTGTTTCCATTTGAAAGAGCAATCTTTATACGGGTTGCTTTACAAAATTCCACTTATTTAATTCGCCATAATTGCATGACCGGGATACCGTCCATAGAACCCTACAAAGCCCGCTATCAGGAATTGGACGGCGAAATGGCCTCGCCCGATTTTTTTCAGGATCAAAGGAGAGCGGCAGAGCTATCCCGTGAGCACCAGAAATTGGGTAGTTTGATCGAGCAATACGTTACTCTTGAGAAGCTTCAGAGTGAAATCTCTGATACCAAAGAGCTGGTCGATGACCATCAAGCCGAGGAAGAATTGCGCGAGTTAGCGGAATCTGAGCTCCCTGGTTTAGAAAGCACCTTTGAAAATTTGAAGCAGAAGATTATGATAGCTATGATTCCGCCGAATCCTACCGATTCTCGAAATACGATTGTGGAAATCAGGGCGGGTGCCGGTGGCGATGAAGCAAGCTTGTTTGCAGGAGACTTGGCCCGGCTTTACCATCGTTTTGCAGAGCTGAACGGCTGGAAAATTGAGCCCATGAGCAGTAGCCCCTCGGAGGTAGGAGGGTTCAAGGAGACTATCTTTCTGGTTACCGGTGAAGAAGTTTACAAAAAGCTGCGCTACGAGTCTGGAGTGCATCGCGTGCAACGGATTCCGGTTACTGAATCGGGAGGACGTATCCATACTTCAACGGTCACCGTCGCCATGATGCCCGAAGCCGAAGAGGTAGATCTTGATATTGATCCCAATGAATTGGAAATCACCACCATGCGCGCTTCCGGTGCCGGGGGGCAGCATGTGAATACCACCGATTCTGCTGTTCGGATCATTCACACGCCCACCGCCGAAATGGTCTATTGTGCGGATGAGCGTTCACAGCTCAAAAACCGGGAAAAAGCGTTGAAAGTCCTTTACTCCAGATTATTGGAAAAAAAGCAGTGGGAAGAGCAGCAGAAATACGCGGCACAGCGAAAGAGCCAGGTTGGAACGGGTGATCGCAGCGAGAGAATCCGTACTTACAATTATCCTCAAGGCCGGGTTACAGATCATCGGATTGGCCTCACTCTGCAGGCCTTGCCGCAAGTGATGGAGGGAGAGTTGGAGCCGGTGGTCGAGGCGCTGCAAAATGCTGAATACGAAGAAAAGCTGGAAGCACTGTTCGAGGGGAAAGGATCCCTGAACTAAAATTACCGCTTTCATATGATATCCTTGCTGGAAGTTCTCCAAAAAAGCACTCAGTTTTTGCAGGAGCGGGAAGTCCCCCACGCCAAACTCAGCGCCGAGTGGATCCTCGCTGAAGCATTACAGCTCAAGCGTCTCGATTTGTACCTGCAATACGAGCGCCCTTTGCGGGAAGACGAATTGGAAATCATTCGCGATGGAATTCGGAGGCGCTCAAAGCGCGAGCCTCTTCAATACATACTAGGATTTTCTGAATTCTATGGGGTGAACCTGAAAACGGACTTGCGAACCTTGATACCACGTCCTGAGACCGAGTACTTGGTCGAAATGCTCCACACGAGTATTTTGAATCGGAATCCGAAGCGTATCCTGGATTTGGGTACAGGTTGTGGTGCTATTGTTATTGCTTTGCTCAATACTTTTCCGAATGCCGAAGCTGTTGGGGTTGACTTTTCAGAAAACGCCCTCTCCCTGGCCGCTGAGAATGCGGATACTGTTGGCGTTAGCAGTCGATTACAGCTCTTGCAATCTGACTGGCTACAATCCGTGCAAGGGCAATTCGATCTCATTGTGAGCAATCCTCCTTATTTGACTGATCAGGAAATGGAAACACTTGGACCGGAGGTAATAGACTTCGAGCCGTGGGATGCTCTGCACGGAGGATCGGACGGCCTGGACTTTCTGCGGCTGTTATTGGAGAATAGCTATGAATTTCTTGTCGATGGAGGGTTGATAGCACTCGAAACGGGAATCAATCACCATGATCCTTTAAAAGATAAAGCTCAGCAGGTTGGATACACGTCGATTCAGTCCCTTCAGGACCTTGATAAGCGCGAGCGTTTCTTTTTGGCCCTTCGTTAGCCCTGAGAATTTTTGGCTTTGGTCAGATTAGCAGCCGTATCTGCCGATGTCGGATCTTGAGCATTTATCCAGTCGGACAGAATTCGCAGGGATTCTCTCAAATGAATATCCAGGGAGGAATCGTCTGACAGACCGTCCAGTTCTTCCGCGTTCGGATTATCAGGCGAAGATTGAGGATCGTTCATTGACAATTCATCCATGGGAGTACCTTCTTCAACCACTGACAGCTCGATTTCCTCACTCGGATAGAAGTGTTTTTCCAGTTCTTCCTGCCGCTCTTCAAACGCTTCCCGGACACTTTTGTCAGACTCCCGAATAGACTGTCTTTTTTCAAGATTTAGGGAATACGATTTCATGTCCTGCTTTTCTTTAAAAAATTCGATGGTTTCTTTCAGCCACGTAAATTCGTTAAGGTTGTTTTGGCGGCTTTCACTCAAGGCCGTTAATTGCTCCCTTAATGGCTCATCGATGGGGCCAAACTTTAAGCTGAGCTCGCTTTTTCGCTGTGTCCAATTGACTGGGTTTATTTCGTCCCAAGGCATTGCGTGATCCAGGTCCGCTTCGCCAATTGGGAGGAATTCATTGATGGAGGGTAATGGAATGTCCGAAATAACGCCTTTGTTCTGGGTTGATTTTCCGTTGGGAAGATAAAATTTCTGTATGGTCAATTTGGCCGCGCCAGTAGGCTGGTCGTTGAAAAAAGACGGAGATGCCAGTCGGTCGATTTCAAATACAGCCTGTACAGTTCCTTTACCGTGCGTTGATTTATCGCCCACTATAAGAGCTCGGTCATAATATTGGAGGGCGCCTGCAACAATTTCTGATGCCGAAGCACTGAAACGATCAACCAGGACTATTAGTGGACCGTTGTAAGCAATTTTGTCATCTCGGTCCCAATCTCTACGAATGAATCCTCGGTTATTGCGAACTTGCACAACGGGTCCTGTCTTTATGAAAAGTCCGGTCAAGTCGATTGCTTCCGTTAAGAGCCCGCCACCATTTCGGCGTAGGTCCAATATGAGGCCGCGGATTCCTTCTTTCTCAAGTTTGCCGATAAGTTCTTCGACATCCTTTGTGGTACTGGTCGGTGTATCTCCTTCGTTGATACTGAGATCACCGTAGAAAGATGGTAATTGGATGACTCCGATTGGGAGAGGCTCTTCAGCCCCCGGAAGCTGGTAGACACTCGCATCCGCCCGGCTGGCTGTAATCTTAACTTCATCCCTTACAATATCAATCACCTCCCGAATGGATGGATCAGCCGCGTCTGCGGGAATAACTGTTAAATATACCGTCGTGGATTTTTCTCCGCGTATCATCTTCACGATTTTACGAAGCTTCATGTCGATCACATCCACAGGACCTTCACCTTCTTGAGCGACAAAAACGATTCTGTCCCCCGGACGCATGCGGCCATCTAACTCTGCAGGGCCACCAGGAATAAGCTCACGAATTGTGCAATAGCCTTCCTCTTGAACGAGGATAGCTCCGATACCCACCAAAGAGAGGCTCATTGAAATAGAAAAATCTTCGAGAGTATCTGATGACAGAAATGTCGAATGGGGATCGAACATCTTCGTCAGAGTGGTTAGAAAAATTTCCTGAACATCTACCGATTCCAAATCCATTAGGTTCTTTTTGAGTCGCTCGTAACGTTTTCTGACGATTTCTACCGCGTCCGGTCCATCCTCTGAATCTTCTTCCACCTCGGATTCTCCTTCAGCGTCTTCCACTAAATCGGTATCCTGATTCGTTTGGTCCAAAACTTCCGTTTGCTCCAAACCCTCCGCTGGTTCGGTTTCGTCTGAAGGGTCATCCGAATCCTCTCCTTCCACGTCGGCGAGCAAATCAAAAAGCATTTCATATTTGAGGCGGTTTTCCCAAAGCTCGTCCGCATCTGTTTCGGACATCGGCCAGGGTAATTCTTCGCGATCCACCACGTATTCCGTATCCACTGAAAAATCGAAGGGATTATCCAGCCTTTTCAATATCCAATCAATTCGATCGAGCACTCGTTGTTCATATCGGTCGTAAATCGCGTAAGCGGCATCCAGCTCTCCTCTGCGAAGGCTCCTTTCCAAGCGGGCAGCATATTGATTTACTAATTCATCACGGTCTTTTTTGAGGAGGAAAACGTGGTTGTAGTCCAGGTCTTCCATAAAACCTTCCAAAAACTCCTCCGCTTGGGATTGGTTGATAAACTTTTGCGAGTAGTGAAAATTTTCCAGGAGAAAGGCCACAGTCTGGGTCTCTTTCCTCATCGCCTGCGTGTACTCGAAATCGCGGCTATTCACTAATGAACTACCGGCAAGGAATAGGAGTGGAACAAGTGCGAGCCTGTTTTTAATAAACTTCATATATCGGTCTTAGCTTTGTTCCGGCGAGGGGGCCCTTGTTTGTAGATAGAAATACCTTTGATGCTCGCGAAGGAATTGTCGAAACTTCATCTTGTTTTTTTGGAGACTCATTTAGAAAGGGATTGTCGCCGATTTACCGATTCAATATTTCTTTGGCCTTGTCCAGGGTGTTGCGTTCTTCTTCTGTCAGCGAGCCGAAGCCTTGAGTGTTAATTTTGTCTAGGATACGATTTACCTCCTGCTGAAGTTGGCTGCGATTCGTGAAATTGATGCGAAACCCTCCTGTGGAAGCATTCGATGTCTTTTTGCTGGTAAACCATTTTGGGGGTTTGATGTTCCCTGTATTGAGGCTGAATTCCTTGTTTAGAATGAATTTTACGAAAACCCAGCCTCCAAGCATACCTCCCAGGTGGGCGGAGTGCGCGATGGGTATTCCTGAGGCTATGGGAGCCAGTTCGTTCAAAAACAGACCGACCCCATCAATAATAACAAGCACCACCACCAGAGCTTTTGGGGTGACTTTGACAGGTATAACAAAAAATAGAAGGATCTGGATGGGCTGGTTTGGGAAATGCATGGCGAATGCAACCAGTAAACCCATCACACCCGCAGATGCGCCCACTACACTGGCGTTGGAGCCTTTCCAATAGTTCAAGATAAACCAAGCCACAGCTCCAAGGAAAATTGAGATGCCGTATAGCGTAAAAAACCGTTGAACTCCGAGAAGGTTTATCAGTATCCGCCCCAACCAGAAAATCATCAAACCGTTGATGAGAAGGTGGATTATGCCTCCGTGTAGAAAGCTGTAGGTTAGAAAGTTCCAGATGAATCCTTTTTGAACTCCGAATATCGTGAGCGAAAAATATAGTTGAAAGCTGGGACTTTGAAACCAGTTCCAAATGAGATTCTGTATGATGAATACGCCAACAATACTCCCAAGTAGCCAGTAGAGGGGCTTGAGTTTGGAGGGGCGGTAGTCTGGCTCCCGCATATAGGGGCGATCATATAACATGGTCTAGTTTGAAAAGTGTCGCATTTCGTCCAAGTGTTCCGAAAAAACCAAAGAAATCCACCATCAAGATGGTAGCTGAAAAGTGCAAACTTTTGCTGCATTTCTTGGAGATTCTAAAAGTAATAACACACTTGACAGAGGGTCCAGATTGCCAAGATTTTTCCGATTATGGCAGACATTGACGCAAAGTGGCCTGAGAATGCGAACGGGAAATTTTATGTGGATGACCAATGCATCGACTGTGATCTTTGCAGGGAAACCGCACCGGATTATTTTAAAAGGGATGAGGATGGAGGCTATTCCTATGTGTATAACCAACCCACCGAACAGGAGGGCATCGACGAATGCATGGAAGCCCTGGAGGGCTGTCCAGTTGAAGCAATTGGCGATGACGCCGACGATTAAGCAAGAGTAATTCTATTTTAACAGATCCATTTGAGCTTTGGACCCTAATCAATGCCGTGAGCCCCTAGTTCCAATTTCGACTGGACCGAAAGAACCTTAGTAAGGAGCTCTTGGGCGGTCAAAGTTGTCATGAAATCAAACTTCTAGGTTTTTAGACTTGGAACTCCCCAGGGAGCTTCCCTAGCTTTGCGGCTCACTTATTCCGAATTAACTATGGCTCTCACAAATTCGCCTAAAGTAGGTATAGTAATGGGCAGTATATCCGACTGGCCCGTATTTCAACGCTCTGCCAAGGTACTCGAAGACCTTGGTGTTCCATATGATAAACAGGTGCTCAGCGCGCACCGCACTCCCAAGGAATTGGAAGTATGGATTCGCGAATGCGAAGAAGCCGGTGTGCAGGTTTTTCTGGCTGCAGCCGGTGGTGCCGCTCACCTGGCAGGTGTCATTGCTTCAATGACAATCGTGCCAGTTCTCGGTGTGCCAATGGAATCCAATTTACAAGGCCTGGATTCTTTGTTGTCTATGGTGCAGATGCCAGGAGGAATTCCGGTGCCCACGTTGGGTATCGGTAAAGCTGGTTCCACAAATGCAGCCCTCTCGGCTGCAGCTATCATCGCATTGAATGATCCAACCCTAAAAGAGGCCTTACTTCAATTTAGGAAGGAACAGGCTTCGAAAGTATTAGCTACTGAATTTCCTGAAAACTGATATAGTTCCGGTATATAAGTTTATATTACAGAGATTTAGACAAAAAAAAGGATGGCCTTGAATGGGCCATCCTTTTTTTAAAGTTGTATATGAATTAGAAATTTCTCCTTACGGTTGCTTCTAGGCGTAAGGGCATCCGGGTTACCACAGAACCATTGCCGTATCCGGAGTTGTTCACGTCCCAATTTTCTTCATCGGTAATGTTGAAGACGGTCAGTTTGAAATCCCAATCTTCATATTCGTAAAAGATACTGACATCGATCTCGTGCTGGAAGGGAAGACGAGCAGTATTTGCCGTCAGATTATATCCGTCTCCGAGGAAACCATCTGGTAAAACCTCGAATACGGTGATTGGAAATCCTTCGTATCCGGAATTCATTTCACCCCAGCCTAGGAAGTTGGCCATGACTCCAAAGCCGTTCTCCCATTTGTATTGAACCAATGCATTGACGAGATGTTCAGGAACACCTGGGTTCTCGAAATAGCCCCCGCCTGTAGTTGCTGACGGATTGGGGAAAAATGGCGATATATAGTATCCTCCAGTTTCGGTCATGGCTCGGTCGATAGTATAACCTGTTGCAAAGAAACTGGCATTTCTCTGAGAATCAATGTAGCTATAGCCGAAGGTGGCAAATAACTCGCGACTGGGCTGGTAATTGAATTCGATTTCAAATGCGTCAACAAGGACCTTGTCAACGGAACCGTCCTGATTTCTGGTTGCGAATTCACGGTCAACAACGGCGGCGCCGATGAATAGTTTGTCGTCCATCAGAGACCTTTTTATCCCGAGTTCGTAAAGTATGCTTTCGTTGGATTCGTCAAAAGTGCCAAGGTCCGGACGGCCACCGGTATCCTCGGTATAGGTTTCGCTATAATTGTAGGTGAGGTATACTGTTGTATTTTCTGACACCTTAAAAACTGGGCTAATATTGTAGTTGGCCAAGCTTAGTTTGTCCTCGAGATAGTATCCTTGTTCAGGAACTCCATCACCTGTGAAGTCGAATTTGCCATCCTTGCCGAGAACCGGGTGAGAGAGTTCGGCATCGATAAAATCAACGGTTACCCCTGTAAGAAGGCTGAATTTTTCGTTGAAAACCATGTCACCCTGAATATATGGGCCTACGGTTAACATTTTGGTGTCACCTCCAGTTGGGTCGTTTGGGTCTCCGCCTATGTACCAGTGGTTTAGAATGCCGTGCGGCTGTTTACCAGGCACCCAAGCGTTCCCGGCAAATCCCTGATCCGGAACCCGTCGTGTGTTAATATCACGTGTCATATCCCAAAAATTAACCGGCTCGTTATAGTAGTGATTGGCAGACCAAATATCGTCAAAACGAACCCGAAGTCCGGTATTGATTCCATAGGAGTCCCCACCGGCAAAATCCTCGCCCGTTATTTGAATTTCTGTCCGATTATCAATAAGCCAGTTGTCTTTCAAGTATTCGGAATAGTGGTATGAACTGAATGTATGCCGATCCTTATAAGAAAAAGCAGTCTTATTGAGTATGATGACATTATCATTTATTTCCCAACGTTGGTCGATTCCCCCAAAAATGGATTCTCCATGAGAATCGTCGCCTGGTGCAGCTAGTTTCCAGCGGCGGTTTACTGGAACCGTGTTATGTGCGACTGGAATGATCGTGGCAAAACCGGCACCTCCAAAAACGCTCGAAGCTTCAATCCCGGGCCTTCCTGCAAACACGCTAGTCCCGTTCCCCAACTGGTTAGTATAATTCACGTATTCACTATCGGTCATGCGGTTGGGAATATACCGTCCGTTGTCGATCAAATCTTGGGTAACGCGGTTAATACCCCAGTTTTCGGTGTAATCAGCATAGAAGAACTCGATATTTGCTTCGATAGTGTAGGTATCACTTGGCATATGAGTGAGCGCGAAGTAGATGGCATGGGAATTTTGCTTCCACAAATGCCAGTATCCATCCCAATTTTTATGCTCATAGGACATACGCCATGCGGTTTTACCGTTATTGAAGGGAGCCCCATAGTCGAGGTTCCATGTATATTGGTCATAATAACCTATGCTGAAGGCTGCTTCACCGTGAGCGCCATCGAAAAACGGCTTTTTGGTGATTAGATCAGCATAACCTCCCAGGTAATTAGTAGTTCCATAAACAACTCCGGCAGGCCCTTTCACGATATTAACTGATTCAACCGCATTAAAGTTGATTGGGAGACCGTTACCGTTGGAGGACCCTCCCCGTCGCATGCCGTTGACAAATAGGTCGGCTTCCTGACCCCGCAAGTTTGGGGTAGTGGGAGCCCCGAAGTTTGTTTTCGTATAGGAACTTGAAGTAAGTTTTGAAAAGTCCCGCACATCCTTAATGGCGATTGCGTCCAATTGTTCGCGAGAAATGATTGTCACATTCCGCGGCGTATCTAAAATACTTCGGTTGGTTCCGTAGACAGAATTGAATGGTCGGGAAGTTGGCATGATGTTTTCCTCAATAGGAATTTCATCAATGGTCAATTCAGCCAAATCGTATGTATCCAGGTCGTCGTCATCTGCCTGGGCCAGAATCACCGATGCAGGTAGGAATGCGGCGAGGATCATTGCTAAGCTCAGTTTCCAATAGATTGGTTTATTCATAGTGATTATCTCGTAGTTACCTGTAGTTTTAATTTTCTTTAAAGATTTGCATATATCATACCCATGTCCAGAATCAATAAGCAGCTTCTTGAATGTTAATTAGGAATTATTTTGTTAAAATCTTAATTCGGCAATCCTGAAAACCGTAATGCGAATTCCTTCACGCATTTAAGGGTATCCCTTCAAAAAAGATGCTGTCTAGGAGTGCCTGTTTTTACCGATTAGGATAAATTTGGATAATTCCTGCACCACCTCTTCCAGACTTTTGTGGGTTGTGTCCACTTTTGTCGCCCCTTCCGGGTAAGTTAATGGCGCCGTTTTCCGAGCCCTGTCCAACTTATCGCGTTTTTGAATGCTGTCCACCTGGCCCTCCAGTTGCCGCCTGCGAGCTCGTTCGTCTTCGTTGGCAAACATAAAGAATCGAAAGTCTGCTTCTGGAAAAATGACGGAGCCAATATCCCTGCCCTCCATAATTAATCCGGCAAAGCCTTTTTCCTGGGCCAATTTGGCATAGGCCCTCTGGTGAGAGAGCAAATACTGCCTTACACTTGGGAGAGCCGCAAAGAGGGAGACTTTTTGATTTACCGACTCAGATCGGATTTCGTCTTCAAGCGTCTTTGATTTTACAGTGATTCGTGCTTCATTCCCTTCAATGCTTATTCCTATGGGAATCGTTTTCAAATATTCTATGACCGTTGTTTCGTCCTTGGGCTGAATACGGGCCTTCAGCAAAGCCCAGGTAAGAGATCGGTAGTGGGAGCCTGTATTCACATAAAGTAAGTTGAAACGGTCACTGAGAAGTTTTGAGGTAGAAGATTTCCCGGCCGCGGCTCCGCCGTCCACCGCTACAATGATAAAGGAATCTTTGGTCATGATGTTCTCAAGTCTTTTAAGACCATAAAGAATTCCGGGAAGGTTTTGGCGCAACATCCGGGATCCCGAATGGTCAGCCACGGTGAACCATCTGCGTAGAGGTTAAAACAACCCAGTATCCCGAAACTCATGGCTATTCGGTGATCTTCATAGGTATGTACCTCGGATGGCACAAGCAGGCCCGGTTGAATTTCCAGAAAATCATCCCCATCTTCCACCCATTGGCCTAACTTTATCAACTCGCTGGCCATGGCGGCAATACGATCGCTCTCCTGGAGTCGCGTGTGGGAAATACCGCTTATTTTAGTAACCCCTTTTAGAACTGGAGCAATTGCTGCCAATGTCATGAAGGTATCTGAGATCGGCCAGAAGTTTTTTTGTATGCTAGTTCCCGGCAGCTCCTTGACGTCGATTGATGTGGTTGTTCCCTTTTCATCTTCTTCAACAGCCATCCCCACCTCCTTCAATGCCTTGGTGTAGTGGTAGTCACCTTGGAGGCTATCCGAGTGCAAGCCTTTCACGGTCACGTGACCACCCACTACCAGAGGCAAACTCAAAAAATACGATGCCGCGGAAGCATCCGGTTCTATGGCCACCTTTACAGGAATATTATAAGGAATGCCTGCTTTGACTATAATGGCCGCCGTATTCGCCCGCCCGGCCTGAACGGTTTGCTCCGGTTGTCCGAAACGATACATCAGTTCCTGGGTGAGTTTGACGAAAGGTTTTTTTTCGGCATTGCCGGATACTTCGATCTCAAGGTCTGATTTAGCCAGAGGCGCCACCATCAACAAGGCTGAAAGCAATTGAGTGCTCGCCGATGCGTCTAGCTGGATGCGGCCTCCCGGAAGACCGGAGGTTGACAAAGTCGCCGGTAAAAATCCTTCGGTAGACTCAACTTGTGTTCCTTGTTGCACCAGTGCGTCCAAGAGACCCTTCATAGGCCTTTTCCGCATTTGCTCCGTTCCGTCGATCAAATAAGTCCCTCCTTCGCGAGTGGCGCTAAATGCCGTCAAAAACCTTGCTGCAGTTCCCGCCACTCCGACGTACAACTCCGCTTTATCGGCTGTAATCTTGCCACCGGTTCCTGATACTCGAATACTGCGGTTTGGCTCGTCAGCCTCGATCTCGAATCCAAGGTTCCTTAAACAGGTAATCATCAAATGCGAGTCATCACTAAATAGAGCACCGGTAAGTTCCACCGGATGGCTCGCCAGACAGGCCAGAATCAGCATGCGGTTTGTTATGCTCTTTGAGCCCGGCACTTCTACGCTGCCAGCGACCGGACGCGTGAATGGTTTAATCGGAAGCAGATCCGTATAGGATGGGCTCATGAAAAATCAATCAGGCAAGCCGGTCTCTGAATTGTTTGCCTTGTTGTAACACAGCAAACAGTTCGGCCAAGTCCCCATTTGTAAGTGCAGATTGAATACGGTGTAGTTCGTCCTGGTACTCCGACAACGCCCTTCGTATCTCTTCGTGATTTGTTTCAAGGATAGCCTTCCATAATCCAGGGTCTCCGGCGGCGATTCGCGTGGTGTCTTTGAACCCCATGCTGCTTAGCAAACCCCAATCTTCCGGCTTTTGGTCCAGGAATTTGCAAAGGCTAGATGCGAGCAAATGAGGGAGGTGGCTTACGTGGGCGACTATTTCGTCATGATCTTCGGGAGTTTTGATATAGGTTATGGCTCCCAGGGATTTCCAGAATTGCACCGTTCGTTGGGTGGCCAATTCATTGGATTCTTCCAGGGGTGCTATAATGCAGGGCCGATTTTTAAAAAGGTCGGCACAGGCGCAATCCATGCCGGTTTTCTCTGATCCTGCCATTGGATGGGCACCTATAAAATGGGCTCCAGTTTCTTGTATAGATTGGGCCTGCCGGCAAATAATGCTTTTGGTGCTTCCAACGTCGGTTACAATCGCACCTGTTTTCAATATGGGGCCAATCTCCTTGTATAGCGGGACTATATAATCAACGGGGGCACAAATAACGATCAGGTCCGCTTGTGCCGCTGCACCTTTTGGACTGTCGAAAATCTCGTCGCACCATTGTTTATCAACTAATTTTGCCCGGCTATTGGCTCGCCTCGACCAAATATGCACCCGTTCCGCCATACGGTTTT
>CEUS01167497.1_pt1 | contig 13815 bp, 12 predicted proteins | sample 427031 | NCBI WGS metagenome assembly CEUS01 (sample SAMEA2622837, study PRJEB7988) | marine metagenome | biome: marine biome (ENVO:00000447); feature: marine epipelagic mixed layer (ENVO:xxxxxxxxx); material: "saline water (ENVO:00002010), including plankton (ENVO:xxxxxxxx)" | depth 140 m | reverse complement strand
TGGTTCGCGCTCCAAGTCAAAAGCCTTGAGGTCTTCGCTCTTCATCAACTTGGTGGCTTCTTTGTAGAGGTCGGAATAGGCACGTACTTTCCTTTGCGGGTAGGAATCGAGGAAGTTGTCGTTCAAATTCTCCGCCATCAGCAGGCGGCGGCCAAATCGATCGTTTGTGAGGTGTTCCGCCATTTTACTGTTTTGCAGTCCAGCGGATGGGTTTCCGATAGGCAGGGGGCCGTGTTTCGACTCGAGGAAGCCAGCCCCGAGAATGTTGCTGCCCCCGTTGACGCGTACGTTTTCCGGAAGAGTGTTGTTGATTTTGCCCGACATTTTGGAAACCCAGCTACCGAGCGTGGGATGCACGATGGTACCCCGTTTCACGTAACTGGTGTGCATCAAGTAACCTGCTTGCTCGTGAGCTCCTTGGTTTGTGGATACCGACCGTATAACGGTGGCGTTGTGCATTTGCTTGGCCGTCTTCGGGAGGAACTCACTCAACTGAATGCCGTCGGCACTGGTGCGAATCGCTTTGACTGGCCCTTGTACGGCGGGGTTTTCCGGTTTCGGGTCAAGGGTGTCGACGTGGCTCATGCCACCACCCATGTACAGGTATATAACGTGACGGGCGGTGGCGGGTCGTTTGCCTGGCGTGATGGCGAGCGCCTTGTCCCCGATCCCGGGCAAAATGCTGACGCCCAAGCAGGCCTTCGCAGTGTTGGCGATGAAGTTGCGACGGCTTTGTCCGTCCAGTCGTTTCAGGTAATCTTTCATGGCTATTGTTACTTACGGATTGTGACCTGCTGATTATTGTATGAAAAGAAATTCGTGCGCGTTCATTAGCGACCAGACGATATCGGGAATGGCCTCCTCGGATCCAAACTCCTTGAGAGCTCGACCGGCGTTTCTATCTTCGATCGAGGTTGGGAAGCGGTTCAGAATGGAGAGGAAGGCGGCATCGATTTTGTCGGCCTCCTTGGTTTCCTTGGCAATGTTGTTCATTAGGACTGATTTGGTGTTCTTGAGCAACTTGTCCTCCACGTAGCCATTCAAGAGGGTCAGTACCTGGGTGACTGAAGCATCGGCGTTGGAGTTTTGGATTTGTTCACGGTCGGAGCCACCGAATTGTCTAATGACGTGTCCGCCGGGAGCGGGGGATTGCAATTCGGATGAACGTGCTTCCCAGCGGTTTACTTTGGGCTTAGCGTCCATCGCGTTGGCCATGGCTTGTCCCTTTGGCTTTTCTTCGATCTGGAAACGAAGAAATTTTCGTTTGCAAGCTCCACCGCAGAAAGCGAGCAGTTTGCCTTTATTTTCGAGAATTTGACCGCGATTGATCTTTTTTCCGTCAAAAGGACAGGTTTCGTTGGAGATTTCCTTTCCGGCGAACCGTCCCTTGGCGCTCTTGCCGTCGTCCGGTTTCTTCTTGGTTTCTTGCTTGGCCATGAATTTGTTTTGGCAACCTCCGCAGCAGAAACCGATGGCTTTGCCTTCCACCATGGCGATTTGCCCGGGCTTGACCGGTTTGTCGGTGATGGGACATTTCCTGTTTGTCGCTTTGGTTCCGGCCGGAACGTCGCCACCCATCATTTTCTTCTTTCTTTCTCGCGCCTTGCTGCTTTCCTCAGCCAAGGTCTTGGCTTCCTTGAATAGCTGATCGGCGGTCATTACCTTGTATTTGTCGTAGAGATCGTACTGCTTGATGTTCGCGTCCGGTTTGCGGTTGTCGACGTCGGTATGAGTGAGGACTAGCAGGGAGTCCCAAATTTGTTCTCCTGACATGCGACGCAAAGTGGGTCCTGGATAGAGATAGGGATCCTTGCTTCCGGGATCGAACTCGAGTTTGGATGCGCGACGTTGAAAGGTTCTCGTATTGTAAACTACTCGTTGGAATTCTCGGAGGTCGTAGGACAAACCCTTCATGAGGTTTTCGAGATAGGTCATCAATATGGGATTGGTCGCCTGCGTCTTGTCGGTCATGGTGTCTACTGGCTCGATCAGCCCGATGCCCATGGCTTTTTTCCACATCCGATTGGCAATCACCGTGGTAAAGCGTGGGTTTTCCTCGGAGGTCAGCCAATTAGCGTATGCCTTGCGTGAGTTTATTTCCTCCAACTTGAAATCCAGTTCGACTTGAGGGCCGAACAACGTACGAGCCATGACTTCTTCCTTCGGTTTGCCATCGTCATACTGGTAGTCGTCCGGTAAATTGATCTTTCCGGCTCCGCCATGATCCAAGGCGTGCCCAATAATATCGCCTATGGTGCGGGCTGCCCGCCTTAAGTCGACGTCATCTGGATTCCGGTTTCTTATCAAGTTGCTTAGCCCCTTGGAGGCTTCCATGGTGGCTTCGTTTCTCAGGTTTCCCACGCCATGCGTGAAGGCGGCCATCTGGTAGAAATCCTTCTGGGTCCATTTGTCGAAAGGGTGGTTGTGGCACTGGGCGCACTCGAGACTGGTACCGAGAAAGATGCGTACGGTGTTCGCCATGTTGTCCAAGGGCATGCCTCGATCCCTGAAGTAATACCCGACGGGCCCATTGCCCTTTTCAAACACCGGACCCGTGGAGGACACCAGTTCTCTGACGAATTTATCATAAGCGAGGTTTTGTCGAATGGCTTTCTTTATCCAGTCGACGTAGGGTACTCCACCTGAACGCACGCCGTCCAAGTTGGATTTAGCCCGCAGGATATCGGCCCAATAGTGGAATTCGGAGCTGACGTGACCTTCCGAGTTGAGCAGTTTGTCGATTAATTCCTGTTTCTTTGTTGTCTTTCGACCACCGCGAATGAATTCCTCCGATTCCGTCATGGTGGGAATTCTTCCTGCAATCAGGAGGTAAGCTCTGCGGAGGAACGTTTCGTCGCTTGCCATTAGGTTGGGTGTTTTCCCATTGGCGGCGAGTTTCTCTTCCACGACTCTATCGATTTCCGCGGCGAATCTCTTGACGTCTGTCACGGAAAGAGGGCGGCTTAAGGTCGGAACGTTGGCGATGGCTTTCTCGAAGTTTTGGCGTACGTACGTTTGGTCTGCCGGGGAAAGGATCTCCAGTTTGAATCGAAACAGTTTCCCGTCGGATCGTTTGAAAGTAATGTACTCTCCTTCGAATTTGATGATTTCTCCCTCGATCTTCGAACCGTTTGCGGAGGTGAATTCGCGGGCTTGCACTCCAACGGTCAACAAGCCAAGGAGGCTGAATGAAAGAGCAAATTTAGCTAGCAAGTTTTTCATGCCTGTTTGTTTTCTTGGTTATAGGACGAACTTACGGAATTAATCGCCTTATTGGAAACTGAAGAATTTTAGTTTTAGTTTCAACCCTTTTAAATACTCTCGTGTGCGAGCCATCGCTAATGAGCAAGTGATCGAGACGCCCACAATACACCATTGGTATGGCAGAGGTTGCGTTCCCTCAATCCCATTTTGAATTGAAGAAGGCGTTTCTTAGGGTGCATGAACGCCTTTTTTTAACGTGCATCTCCTTTTCTAGAAGGACCAATCAAATCCTAGCATGAAATTGCGGGGAACGCTCGTTGAAACCACGTCATCGGTAGATAATCCGGTCTGTATTTCCTCGTTGGTTAAGTTGTTCAAGGAAAACCGGATTCGAGCAGAGGCCGAGATTTTACGGATGAACGAGAGGTCGAGAACGAGGAAATCATCGTTCAAGCGACTATTTCGGGCATCGTCGTAGCGTTTGGACTCATTGCTAAGGTCAAGACGGACGCCGCCGATTGGTTGAGTCCAGGCGAGGGTTGCATTCATTCTGCTTCGTGGAACTTGGGCAAATCGGTTTCCAACGATGGCTGGGTTTTCCGGACAATCCCTCACCTCGGTGAATAGGTGCAATCCGCCCAAGGTCAGGCTCAAGTTTTCGCCTAGCTTTTGATCGATGATGATCTCGATGCCTTTGGCGCGAGCTTTGTTCAAGTTGATGCGTTGAGCATCATTCGCATCGTTCGGATCGGAGACGTTGGCGACGGAGTTTCGGAGGTTGTCTTGAAACAGGGTGAAGGAAGTGGATAGGTTTTGGGATATTTGCCAATCGAAACCGATCTCGCATCCCGTAATGCGTTCGATGGTTAATTTCTCGTTGGCGTCTACGGAGAAGTTGCCGACTCGATAGGGGCGATAGAGTTCGTTTAAGGTCGGTTGACGGACATGGCTACGCAGCAAGCTATTGAAAGCAAGGGCTTTAGAGATTGATTTGGATAGTTTGAGAGAGCCGCCAAGCTCAAATTCCTTCTTCCTGGAAAAACGTTCATCGGTTGCCGTCCATCCTGATCGGATGCCTTGAGAGTCCTGAAAGAAATCAGCCTTGAATCGAGCGTCCACAAGCCAGTTTTTCTCCGAGAGCCATGAACTTTCCAGAGAGCTTCCAATTTGAGTTTGTCGGCCTCCTGCTTTGCGAAGGCTCTTGGTGAAATGATTTTCCTCATGGGTATGTCCATTCTTCTGGATCGCTGAAAGCCTGAACCCGAGTTCACGTTCCGCCAATTCCCATGAATACTCATGGAGGAATCCAAGTGACTGGGAAGGGACGTGGTATTGATCAAGCGCGATTGATTCGGATGACCGGTCTGCGGATACTTTGGGAAATACACTGGCGAAGTCACGCTCTTGTCCGAAGATGGCGGTTCGGGATTGCTCGTTTTCCAGGTCTAGAGACCAATCCCAGCCATTTCCTTGGTTTCGACCCAAAGGTGTGCCATTGCCTCTGCGTTCGTCGAATCCTGCCAAGCGGGCGCTGAAGAGGCCAATGGAAGATTGCCTGGAAACGACGACCCGAGCGGTCTTCATTCGGCTCCATGCATCTTCGTCAATCGGACCTCTCTGGTTATCTCGAACCACCTTGTGTCCTGCAAAGTCCTCGACACGGAAACTGGTTCTGGTCGTCCAGCCTTCTGGGTTTTCCTTGTTGGCGAAGAAGGCATCAGTCGAGAAGCCATGAACGTCTCCGACTCCAAGTCGAAGTTCAGCTATGGAATCCATGGTTGGGCGTCGACTGTGCAACGAGATGGCTTTTGCAGAAGAAGCAAACGAGGAGTGGTCACCGAATCGCGCGCTGTCCAATTCAACAAGCGAAAAGCGGTTCCATCGCACCCAACCACCGAAGGGGTCATTTAGCGGAATGCCATCCCATAGAACGATGGATCTGGAGGCCGCGCTGGTTCCCGTTCCCCGCAGTGATACGCCTTGGGAGGTGGGATGAGCGACACTCGATGAAGAACGTCGATAGGTGTTGAAGGACGGGCTTTCCCTCAGTATCGCATCCAATTCTAACTTAGGTGATTCCTGAAGGCGTATTTTATCGAAAATCTTTGGTTCGGAATGAACTCTTACCTTTTCGGTTTGGAGTGGTTCCAGTACCTCTTCCTGTCCGATGGCGCAAGCAACGGAAATAGTGAGAAAAAAGGGGAAGCGAATCACTTTTCAGGGAGGGATTCTTTTACCGCGGGCTGTTTCAGGTTTTAGCTATCCTGCCCACGGCATGTAAACTCGTTTTCAGAAACGACCCGTGTCTTCGTTCTCGGGATGGACGTATCGTCTTCTTACCATGAATCCGATGCCAACGATGATTGATATGGGAAGGGCGGAGAGGAAAACAGTCGTGCCAACGTAGGTGTTTCGCGTTTCCTCCTTACCGGAGAAGCAAACCGCGCATGCCTCTACGCTCTCTGGTACAAGCAAGAGTGGCAGGAGAAACAAAATGCTGGTGAGAACAGGCTTCATTCAGATGATTTTCAGCTCAAGTATACAAAATAATACAAAATGGGCCAAACGCCAACTACCAAGTACCAAAAGGCTTGGCCGGTCCAAAATTCACTGGGCGTAAGAACTGCTTGTTTCATCTTGCGATAAGCAAGGACCATGATGCTGATGGCCACTATGGCGTGAAGGGCGTGACCGCCTATTATGAGATAGAAAAAACTTCCGTATGGGCTGGAGGTCATGGTCAGACCGTAATGGATGAGTCCGATCCATTCGTAGCCTTGAAACAAGACGAAGAAGGATCCCAGCAGGATGGCGATCAGGAACAATTGGCAGGCCTTGGCTTCTTGCTTGGGAATAAAGAAGGCGCGGTTGGCCATATAAGTAAATACTCCACTGGAGAGGAGGATGATCGTATTGAATGCGGTGGCGACTACGGGAAGCCTGGGTTGATCGATGGGAGGCCATTCCTCGGCGCTTGAGCGAGCTACCAAGTATGCGCTGATCAAGGCAGCGAACACCATGATCTCGGTGAGAATGAAGATCAACATTCCCAACAAGCCATTGGGCAGCGATTTGTCGGATGAACGACTCCTGGGAAGTGTTTTCGCTTCGGCCGTGCCCATCGTAGTGTTTCGACGAAAAGGGTTTTACTCCAGAGGTTTACTTGGAATGGCGCCAACTTTTCTTGAGTTTTGCCAATTGTCACCCTCGGTATTGAGGACGTCCGGCGATACGCCGGCGAGAAAAACAAGCATGCATAGCAAGCAAATGGCCATCAGGAACCAAACGATCTTGTTCTCGACGTCCAAGTGCATAAACCAAGCGGCAACCATACCCGCCTTGATGAAAGCCACTACGAATGCGGTAATAAGGACCACCGTGACGACGATGATTCTATTTTCAATGTTCTTGACCAGTTCAGGTCCGAAGATACTGACCACCAACAAGACGAGCAGAACGTAATAGATCTTTTTGTAATCCGGATGGGCGTGTTCGTGATCTTCGTGATCTGACATGACTTGTGGCGATTTGAAAGTTAGAGGCCTGAGGCGATGTAGAACAAAGGAAAAAGGAAAATCCATACCAAGTCCACAAAGTGCCAGTATATTCCGATATTCTCTACCCTATGCAGAAACTTTCCTTTTTTAGCGTCATGAGCTATGATGGCCATGATCACCATTCCGCCCAAGACATGAACGCCGTGAATGCCGGTGGCCGTGAAATAAAAGGCCCAGAACACGCTTGTGGTGATCGTGATCGACTCAATACCCTTTTCTTCGATAATCTGCTGAGTGTAATACCATTCCGGAAAAATTTTTGAGGTATACTCGTAAAACTTCACGCACATGAAGATACCGCCACCCGCAATGGTCCACCAGATGTACTTGTAGGCTTCTTGCAGCTTATTCTCTCCAGCGGCCTTGTGAGCAAGCACTACAAAATAGCTGGAGGTCAACAGAACGAAGGTATTGATCGATCCGCACCAAATGTTTGTTTTACCAGCTTCTTTTGCCCACTCGTCTCCATGATGAAGGCGATACATCAGGAAAGCGGCTAGCAAACCGCCGAATATTACTATTTCCGACGCGACGATCCACCAAACGCCAAGCCTTCCGGTGGGCACACCGGTCAGGTTACGTGAGGTTGCAATGGGAATTTGGAAGGACATTTCCGTTTGTTTGTAGAATGCTTATAAGGTTATTCCTTTTGATCCTGCGGCCAGTAATCTTCTTTGCGTCCGGGAACACTATATTCGTAAGGACCTCGATAAACTTCAGGAAGTTCCTTGAAATTGCCATGGCCCGGAGGCGATTCGGTCGTCCATTCCAAGGTGTTTGCCTTCCATGGGTTCTTGCCTGCTTTCTTCCCCTTGCGAAGACTCAGAATGATGTTCACGAAGAAGATGACTTGAGCCAAGAGCATGACGATCAAGGACACCGTGGCGAATATTCGGAGATTTTGGTATTCCGGCGTGGCGAGTTCGGAAAAATGCTGATGGTTGTATATTCTGCGGTGCTGACCGCCCATGCCCAAAATGAAGAGAGGGATGAATATGCAATTGAAGGGTATGATGGTTAGCCAAAAATGCACCTTCCCCCAGAACTCATTCAGCATGCACCCAGTCCATTTGGGGAACCAGAAGGTAATGCCTGCGTAAAAGCCAATGATGGCTATGGGAAAGAAAGTGTAGTGGAAGTGGGCTACCACGAAATAGGTGTCATGCATGTAGATGTCGGCTCCACTGGCGCCCAGGTGAATGCCAGTTACACCTCCAATGAGGAATTCGACGACGAACGCAAGGGCCCAAAGCATCGGTGTCTTGAAACTGATGGAACCTCCATACAGGGTCGCTATGTAGAGAAAGCAAAGCTCGGCGATGGGAATGGAAATCAACAAGGTGGTGACGGTGAATAAATGCACCATGCGTGGGTCTACGCCTGCAATGAATTGGTGATGCGCCCAGACGACGAAGCTGAGGATACCGGTGGCGAACACGGTGTACAACGCCAGCTTGTAGCCGAAGAATTTCTTGCGGGCGAACGTTGGTATGATCTCACCGACGATCCCCAAGGCGGGAAGTAGCACGACGTATACCTCCGGATGGCCGAAGAACCAGAACAAGTGTTGCCATAAGATGGGGTCACCTCCCCTGAAGGGGTTGAAGAATGCGGTGCCCACCAATTGGTCGAGCAAGAGCATGATTGCGCCTGCGATGAGCGGTCCAACTGAAATCATGAACAATATGCTGGCAATCACGATCATCCAGACTACCAACGGGATGTCGAACATACGCATGCCCTTGGCGCGTGCATTCATGGCAGTCGTGATGAAGTTGATGCCTCCCATTAGGAAAGCCACGAACTCCAAGGCCACTGCGAGTATCCATAAAGTCGACCCCATCGGTGTGAGGCTGTACTCTGCATTGGCCGAAAGGGGAGGGTAAGCTGTCCATGCTCCGCCAAAACCACCACCGGGAACGAAGAATGAAATGACGAGCACGACGGCGCTTAGAAGAAAAACTTGGTAGGACAGTCGGTTGATCCTGGGGAAGACCATGTCGTCGCAACCGCACATGAGCGGTATGAGGAAATTTCCGAATGCTGCGATCAGGATGGGCATGGCGACCCAGAAGATCATGATGGTACCATGGTTGGTTACCAAAGCATTGTATTCGAGCGAAGACACCCTGCCAAACAAGGGAACGGATTCGTCGGGAAAGGCTAGCTGCATGCGGAAAACATAGGACATGAACCCGCCGATCAGGGCCATGGCGACACCTGTCAGCATGTATTGCATGCCGATTACCTTATGATCCGTGGAGAAGACGTACTTGCTCCAGAAACTCTGGTCGTGGTGGTGATCATCGTGATGATCGCTGTGTGCTTCTTCCGTTTTTGTGGCTGTATCTGCCATCTCCTAGTTCTCCATGTGCGGGATCAACAAATCAATCTGCCGCCAATTCTCCAATCTCTTTACCTCTGAATTGCTCGTTTTTCAATGGGTCGGGATCCAGGTTCGGGGTCTGGTTCTCGAGCCATTCGGCGTACTCCTCTTCCGTATGAATGGTCAGTATTGCGGGCATGAGACCATGACCGGCACCGCACATCTCTGCGCATTGCACGTCGTGGACGCCTGTGGTGGTTGGGCGAAACCATCCGCTAATCTTTCGACCGGGGATGGTATCCTGCTTCAACCGGAAAATAGGAATGGAAAAACAGTGAAGGACGTCACGGGAACTGAGTTCATAGTGATAGGTGGTATTCTCCTTGAGGTGAAGCTCGTCGACTATGGTGATGTCGTCGTCCGTATCCAATAAGCCATCCTTACCGGGATGAACGAAAGTCCACGCCCATTGTTGGGCGATGATGCGTATGGTTTCCTCGGCAGGGGGCATTTTCTGTTTGATATGGTGCCAGACTTGCACCGCGCCGACGATCAGCACGATGTCACAGGCAATGATCAACCAGTGCGGTATGCTAATCCATTTCTTGTGGGATTTTTTCTCTCCACTTAAGTACTCGGCTTTCACACCGTCTCTCTTGCGATAGCGAAATAAAAAGTAGAACAACACTACCTCGGAAATGATGAACCAGATGCCCACGATCACCGTGATGAGGGTAAAGAGAAAGTCTATGTCGCCAGAATAGCTGGAACCACTTTCTATCAAGCTTTCAATCATGTCCGAATGTCCGTCCTTAAATTGTATTGTTCTTCATTGGTCAATTTCTACCTTCCACGATCAAGCGCCGCACGCCGCGCGGCAAACGCTCCATGGCGGAGCTGTCCGACATGGAATAGGAGGCACGCATCTGAAGTTGACGATCCAGTAAGAGAAAACGGTCGGAATGGAGGCGAGGATCGACGACTGTAGATACTTGGAAGTCATCTTTCATGAGGCGGAGTATGGTGCCCTGATCACCGGTGAGCAGGGTCCAGTTGCTGGTGTCGATGTTGTGCTTGGCGATGAAGGCGGCGATGTTTTCCGGAGTGTCGTTCTTGGGGTCCGCTGAAATGGAGACCAGGTGAAAATCGAGTGAACGCGCGAAACGTTTCTGAAGGATAGTCATTTCCTTGGAGAGTTTTGGGCACAAGCCTTCGCATTGGGTGAAGAAGAAATTCACCACGCAAACCTTTCCTTTAAGCTTTTCAGAAGAAAAGGGTTGTCCCTCTTGGTCGACCAGTTCAAAGGGTTGCACTTCGCTCAGTACCTCCAGTGGCGCATCGAAATTTCCTTGGTCGGGAGCCCTTAGGCGCATTCCGATGGCAAGAATGATCGAACCAATCGCGAGCAAGGCGATGGTCGTGGTCACTGCCAGGAAGCCTTTACTCATTGGTTTTCGTTGGGGTAGTGGTTTTGGTGGCCGCTTCTTGCGTCGGTTTCTTGCCCAAGGTGCCTTTGTTCGCTTCCTGACGAATGTATGCGATTACGTCCTTCATGGCTTGCTCATTGGGAATTTGCAACATCACCGCTTTCATTTGTTGGCCGTCAACGTCTCTGGGCGAACCTTTGTTATCCTTGGGGTAAGCACCTCCACGCACCCCGTACTTAAATTTCTTCAGTTGCTCGAGCATATACCAATCTTGGAGATAATCTTGGGGTGGTCCTTTTTTGGTTTGCTCGGAAATCTCGCCATGACAAGTGGCGCATCCACCTCCGGCTGTTTTGTATAGTTTCTCTCCTCGAACGGGATCGCCACCCGTTAATACGTCGACCGGCGGCTTCGGTGGTAGTTCCGCGACGTAGCGGGCGATGACGTATAAGTCATTCTCCTTCCATAAACTTCGCGCCATGGGGCGCATCCTGAGACCGGAAATGTCGAGCGGGTGGGCTCCTCTTTTGCCGTCCTTGAAGTTTCTCAGTTGGTTTTGGAGGTACCATTCTGGTAAACCGGCAATGGAGGGAGCGAGAAGCTCGCGTTTCCCATGGCCTTCTGGCCCGTGGCAAGCGCTGCACAACTGGAAAAGCTGTACCCCCAGCTGATGATCATAGTCTTTCTCGGCTGTCGCGAGGTTGGCGACCAAGGCCAAGGATAGAAACGACAAAGCCGCCTTCAGCATCGCCGCAGGTGAAATTTCAAGCAATACGGTTTTCATGTCGCATGAACTTTGCTACCCATCATATTGCTTCGATACCTGAATCGTCCAGCCCAATCGTGCGCGTGAGGCTTACTATTAGGGGTTGGTTGCAGACGCAGAAGTCAGTCTACTCTTCAGGTTGGCTTTGCATTCGGCCCACTTCTACCGCGATCCTGTTCTTTATTTAATTTTCCGCCCGGGTGATCATCTCCTTTTCCCAACTTTCCCATTCCTTGGACAATTGCATCACTTTTTCGGGCATTTCCTCGGCCAAGTTTTTGGTTTCATTGGGATCGGCTGAGAGCTCGTAGAGCTCCCATTTCGATTTCCCTTTCGATTCCTTGCTTTTCACCAGTTTCCAATTCCCCTTGCGCAAGGCCATGCCCTTGGCGTGACTGAAAAAGAGGCGTTGGTGGTCGACCGGCCCATTGCCTTGCAGAGCAGGAAGCAGAGAATGGCCGTCCCATTGAATGCGGGGTTTCTCACCCAATTGTTCTTGAGGCGTCACCTTTGCGGCGTCGAGGATGGTGGGCATTAGGTCCACGAGGTGGCTAAGCGACTGATCGATTCGACCCTTACCTGCAATCCCCTTGGGCCAATGAGCGATCATGGGCGTGTGGACGCCGCCTTCGTGATCGTATTGCTTGAAGAGCCGATAAGGGGTGTTGGAAAGATTGGCCCAACCGTACCCATAACTTTGATAGGTTATCTCGGGACCCGGCATCAAGTCGGGTACGTTGCCGGGTTTCATCGTCCTGCCATCCCTTGTTTTTTCCGGGAGATAATAGCCTTTCCTATTGGTTCCGTATTCTACGTGGCATCCTCCGTTGTCGATGGTGAAGAAAGTGAGGGTGTTTTCGAATCTTCCGGCTTTGCGCAGAGCCTCGACGACGGTTCCTATGGCCTCGTCCATGATCGTGACCTGGGCGGCGTATACCTCCATCCTTCTTTCCTGCCAAGCTTTCCGTGGTTCGTCTGTCCAAGCGGGGACTTTGGGATGACGAGCAGACAGAGCGACCTTTGGATGAATCACCCCAAGTTCCTTCATGCGGGCCAGGCGTTTTTGGCGCAAGGTGTCCCAACCTTGAGCGTAGTGTCCCTTGTATTTTTCAATATCCTCTTGCGGTGCGTGCAAGGGCCAGTGCGCCGCGGTGAAAGGCAAGTAGAGAAAGAGCGGTTGGTCTTTCGGTACGTCCTTTAAAAAGGCGAGGGCGTTTTGTGCGATGGCTCGCGTAAAGTAATAAGTGGAGTTTTCGCGATACTCTCGTTCCACGTTCTTACGGTCTCTGCTCAAGCTGTATGGGGCGAAGAAACTGGAGGCTCCTCCGAGAATGCCGTAAAACCGGTCGAAACCGCGGTCATTGGGGTAGGTTTCATTCCCATTTTTCCCGGCCAAATGCCATTTCCCCGCCATGAGCGTCTTGTAACCCGCTTTCCGCAGGGCTTCCGGCAGGGTGAGGCATCGGGGATGGAGGGCTCCGTTCCTTAGCGACGACTTATGGTATATTCCGGTCAGCAAGGAGGCGCGGGATACCGAGCACATGTTTTCGCTGTAAAAGTTGGTAAAACGCACACCACCGTCTGCCAGGGCGTCCAAGGCGGGAGTCCGTATCTCCCCACCAAAACATCCCAAGTCCGAGTATCCCATGTCATCGGACATGATGAGGAGAACGTCCGGTTTGCGTTCGGCTCCGAGCCAAGTGAAGGACGCAAACAGTATGATGAAAAATAGGGCGAATCTTGTCATTGGGTTAAAATGGAGAGGCCTAAGAGTGCGCCTGCGATGACGGCTAGAGCCGAAATCTTTCCGGTAACAGTTCTCCCAAGCTTAATTGCTTGAATTCTCCCAAGTTGTCGGCCGAAGCAACGAATATGGGAAACTCTTCCTCGCAGAATTCCGCCATTACCTGTCGGCAGGCTCCACAGGGAGCGACCTGACGATCGGTCACCACCGCAAGCGATTGGAAGGCGAGGTGCCCCTCGGTGACGGCGGAGGTGATCGCAACTCTTTCGGCGCAAAGGGTGAGGCCGAAGGAGGAATTCTCGACGTTGCACCCTCGCACGATGATACCATCTTCGGTAAGCAGAGCGGCTCCTACCTTGAAATGGGAGTATTCGGCATGAGCTCGCAGCCTCGCCTCCGCGGCGGCCTGCAGGAGTTCCATGTTCGAGTCGGCTGTGGTCATGACTCTTTATTGTCCCCTATGATGCTTGAAATCAAGGGTGGAGATTCAACAGGGGAACTGGACAGGTAGAAAGCATCGCTTATCTCCGTGATTACGGTCTCCAAGGAGGAATGATCCAAGGCGTGAATGATCGCCATGGGTTCTCCTTCTCGGGTCTCTTCCCCGATCTTGAGCATATCCGAAATGCCCACGGTGGTTTCGATGGCGTCTCCCACTGCTTTTCTCCCCGCTCCCAAAGCAACGCAGGATTTCCCGATTGCTTCAGCGTCGACTTTTTCGAGGTAGCCGTTGCGGGGCGCGGCAAGAGGATGAATAACTGGGGCCGAATCCAATAGGTTTGGGTCGTCGA
>CEUS01032973.1_pt1 | contig 13822 bp, 13 predicted proteins | sample 427031 | NCBI WGS metagenome assembly CEUS01 (sample SAMEA2622837, study PRJEB7988) | marine metagenome | biome: marine biome (ENVO:00000447); feature: marine epipelagic mixed layer (ENVO:xxxxxxxxx); material: "saline water (ENVO:00002010), including plankton (ENVO:xxxxxxxx)" | depth 140 m | reverse complement strand
AGGATTATTGGGTCTCAGCAACTTGCAGACAGTCAAGGTATTTTGGCAATTACAGATGAGCTTTACGAAGAAATTACAGGTCAGCAGGTAAATAATGGTGAAAAGAAATTGTAGAGAGTTCTCCAGATAATACTATTCTAGGTATGAAATAAGCCCTGAGCATTACGCTCAGGGCTTTATTAAATTCGACTTCCCACCGGGTTATACTTCTATAGCGCATTATGAATATGCTACAGAGGAATACATTAACTTTTAATCTATCTTTTCGAGTGAGTAGACCACGTCCGTGTTGTTATGGGCCTTATCCCAAGCTACCATCTTCGGTGAGCTCATTATCTCCTGCATTTTGTCCATGTTTGTAATATTACCCATAGATATCACTTTGCAGCGTCCTTCTACTCCCGTGTCCACAACTCCTATATCGAAGACGGCTCCGGCTTCTTTTATTTCCTCTTCGAACTCAGCCATCAACGACATGTATTCATCAATAGTCCCGTCAAAAGTTGATACAACACATATATTCATTCAAATCCTCCTCTAAAATTGTGGGTGTTTGTGAATAATTCTCACGGTTTGTGAACTTTTTGTAAAGCTAACATCAAGATAAGCGAAATATACTCAGTGCTCAGTTATTCTTCTCAACTAACTCTCTTAATTCTTCGACATCTTTCGCGAAGGTCTGGCCCTTTAGGGAGAAATTATTCACTATTTCTAGGCCATCATTTAAAGCTAGTTGAAATAGACTCTTCTGCTCCAATCCCAGGGCATTCTCTCCAAGTGTTCTATAGCATTCCATTCTATCTATATACCCGTCTATACCTGTAGGATTTAGGTTTATTGCCATACTAGAAGCAAGTACTGAATCTTCACACATACCAATTTCTTTATATATCAATGCTTTATCTTGATAAGCTTCGTGGAGAAGTGGGTCTAGTTGGATAGCTTGATCAATATGGCTTATAGCTTCTAATCCTTTTGTTGTCCTCTCAGACCCTGACATGAAAGAATCTTTCCTTAAGATATCCCAGATATCCCTGGCAGCCTCAAGATGTTGGTTGATTCTTTGGGCAATTTCACTGGTGGAAGATTCCACGAGGGGTGTTGGCGTAGCAGTAGCAGGTGTAGTCTCTGTTGCTTGTTCTTTGCCTCTGAATGCACATGAATAGTTTGGATCTATGACTAAAGCTTTATTGAAGTTGTCTATTGCTTTTTGGTTCTGACCTAATTCGATGTAAGAAAAACCTATGTTGCAGTATGCGTTTGCTGCCTGTTCGGAATTTTTCCAGTTAGCTGATTCGAGTAGTCGGACTTCAATATACCTTTCCCAGCTTTGTATGGCTAATTCGTATTGCTCGAGTTCTTCGTAAGCCATCCCCTTGTAGTGGTAAGGCCATATGCTGCTGTGATCTAAGTCTAAGCTTTTGTCATAATCATGTATTGCTTCTTGGTATTGTTCCAACAGCCTGTGAGCTTCCCCCCTTTTCATATATACTCTTGCATCGCTTGGGTTAAGGTTTATGTATGCTGCAAAACTCTCAATGGCTTTAATATAATCCTCTTGGTCTAAGTATTTTTCCCCTTGTCTTAAATGTTCTATACCTTTAGCTACAGGTGTGTGTGTAGGGTATTGAAGGTGTTGATTCACAGGAGTGGCATTTAAAGTCATAAGCACAATCAAGATATATGTAGTGATGGTGTGTATAAAAACTGAAAGGACAAATCGTGAGTTGTTGTCATTCCGTACTGCAATAGCAATGGGGAAAACAATGACACCCACAATCGCGCTTATGAACATGAAGCCTATTGCACCCATTGAAGAATCTAAAACTGTTGCAATACCAGAAAAAATCTCTGCGGAAGGGTATGCAAGCATCAGTTGGATGAAATATCCGGGAATCAGTCCATAACCGAAGCCGAGGAGCGCCCATACCACGGGACCCATACAGCCGCCGGTTGGGATGGTGATGCCTCTATTTGAGGATTGCGAGTTCGTTGAGAGCGTTGCCCCACAATGGGGACAGAACTTATCATCGACCTCAACATTTTCTCTACATGCGTGACATATAGGCATTATTTACAGATTCTGCATTAAAAGAAGTTTTGATCCATTACGGGAGTTACAATAAAGTCCCCTGTTTTCTTACATTGGCCTATTACTTTTTCTACATCTGAGTAGTTTTCAGCTTCAAGTAGAATAAAGAAGACATGTTCAGATGGATTGACCTTAAAAAATTTTATGTCGACATTGTTGTTTTTGGCATTTTCCCCGACCATTGTCCACAGTGACCTTTTTTCATCATCTGGTCCTGGTGCTCCGAAACAAGTTTCAGCCGAATGTCTGTGCTCAATATGATAAGTAGCCAAATTAGTCCTCCGTATAAGTAATATTTAATATATCTACTATGTCATCAAGTTTAGTACATGGGTTAGTTATAATACTCCTGCCGGGAGTGTACCACTAGAACAAATACAACGTGTCAATAGTTCTTATACCGTCAGGATTTGGTGCCATGTCGACGATTACTTCCCTGATATGGGTTAAACTTTTCCTAAATGATTGCCAGAATCCACCCTTATAGTTTCTCCAGTAATTGTCTCGCTTCTCAGGAGGGTTAGAATTAAATCTGCTATCTCTTCTGAAGATGACTCTCGTTTAAGAGGTGTTTTATCAATAAGATTCCTCTCCCATGTCTCTTGATCCATTCGAGGAGGTTTAACCGTTGGTCCAGGTGCAATTGTATTGACCAATATTCCACTGCTGGCAAGTTCCAATGCGAATGCTCGGCCCATAAAATTTACCGCTGCTTTTGCCGTCAAATGAGGAAGGTAGTTCAGATGTGGTGTTTCCCCAGCCGAGGTATCACTACACATTATGATATGTCCTTTTGTATTTCCCGGATTGTTCATCATATGTCTTGCGGCATATACGGCAAGAAGATAATTGCCCTTAGCGTCGGCCATCGCTCTATCCCACTCTTGTCCGTTTAAATCCGAAAACGTTGCACGCGGAAAACCTGAGGCTAGGTTTACTAAGAAACAGATTTGCCCTAATTCCTCTTTCGATTCATTCAAAAGGCGCTGAACATCTTCCTCAACATTTACATCTGCTTGAATTAAGTGGACTTTTTCTACATAAGGCAAAACCTCTTCTCTAAGTTGTAAAACCTCCTCAAGAGATTCTTTATAGACTATGGCCAAATTAATTCCTTCTTGGGCAAGTCGCTTTACAACCACGGAGCCAAGTCTTTTGGATCCCGTTACTACAGCGGTTTTCCCTTTCAAAGAAAGCAAATGCTACCTCCATGAAGATGATGTTGATGATCGTGAGTAGGTATTCTATCAATAGTCATGGAAATTCTCTACCTATACGATGTGCTAAGGATTTATGAAACTGTGGAAGAAGGACAGAGTGTATATCCAGGGCAGTCTAATACAGGAAGCCGGGGATATTTAGGAAACTTGCGATTCTCAAAGTGTTTCTGGCACCGAAGAAAGGACGAACCCCTCTTAGTAATAATGTGGTCCCTGTAATGACACGAAAAACACAGGCTATTCTTTTCAGACAGACTACTTCTCTCGTACATACCTATATTTTACTACATGGCAGTAAATGAGAGGCATAATTATGGCAATCACAAACCGCCCAAGGCGGGCAACGACTAATGGTATAGCATATTTAGTTCAGATTGCGCTGCATCCTTCAAAGGAGTAGGGTGTTGTGGTATGGAACAACAATATACCTCTCAACGCTGGATAATCCAGTCTATGCTAATGCTTCTACAAATTGGCATGGGCTTGAATTTCATGTCACCAACTCCATTATTTACCACAATAATGGGCGAATACGATATCAGCAGAAGTATAGTCAGCCTTTTGGTGTCTGCGACAATCATCATGCTTACCATATCCCTAGTGCCTAGCGGGCTGGTGATAGGGAAGATAGGATCAAGAAGAGCTATGACTCTGGCCGGATTCTTTATGTCAGCACAGGTATTGGTACCATTGATAGATTCCTTCCATTTTCTGGTGGTGATTAGACTTATGTTTGGTATTGGCGTAGCAATAGGCATACCAGCGACAAGTACCTTATTAGTTGAATGGTTCAAACCTAGTGAGCTCCCTTTATTGAATGGAATAAACGAAGGTGCGCGTGCGTTAGGTGTGGCAGCAGGAGTATTCATCGCTGTGCCTATCGCAAACATAATCGGATGGCAAATGACTCTGTTTTGCTTCGGATTGATACCTTGCACGGGCATGTTTATATGGCTTATTGGAGGTCGGAGTAAAGAAACCAATGCAAACATAGAACCTGCGTTATCCATTAGGGAGAATATTCCACTTATGTTCAATCGCAACTCTGGGTTACTAGCATTAGGTATGGCTGGTGGATTCGCGTTGTTTATAGGATTCAGTTCTTGGTTACCAGCTTATTACAGTGAAAGTAGGGGCATGACACCGGAACAGGCTGGTTCACTAGTGGCGGTGATGCCTTTACTATCAGCGGTCACCAATCCACTAAGTGGATTGGTGCAATCCAAACTAGGCAGGCGTAAACCGGTGCTGATATTTTCAGGACTGATGTTTCCAATATTAGCATTTGGGTCATTCCTATTGGGAAATGACATTTTAGTTGCACTTTGCGTGATGGGTTTGGGTGTCACATTTAGCATATTTATAGTAGCGGTTTTCACAATCCCGATGGAATTACCAAGCATAGGTGTAAACCAAGTAGCTATAGTTACCGCAACAGTATTAACAATGGGTAATTTCGCTGGTGTAATATCACCCATATTTGTGGGCTCACTGACAGACGCTATCGGCTCCTATATTCCGGCGTTCTGCGTATTGGCATTAATGCCGCTGACTCTAGTAGTGGCTGGTATATTCCTACCAGAAACTGGTAGACGAAGCTAGGCACTTCATTCAGGGTATCCGCGGATTTATATTGTGGTCTTAGTGATTTGAAGTCTCGATTATTCATTTGATTACTATCACATGAAAACTGGGACTTCGTAAATGGGGTATCTTATGATCCTAATGTTATATGTAAGTTCTTTTGTGCTTAATGAACAAGAATACAAGTGGTTATTCGCACTGTAGTCCGTTGGTTGCTACGGATAACGTCAAATAGCTCTTTGCATCATAAGCGGGACGTGATATTCTCTTGATAAATCGCTGGAGTAAAGGAGGAGGCCATGGTTGCAAATTCAGAGGTGACTAAGACGGATGCTGTGTTGTATGAAAAGAAGGATCACATTGCTTGGGTGATCATGAATCGCCCAGAGGCTTTGAACTCCAAGAATGACGCTCTGGTCAGTGGCGTTGGGAGGGGGATGCGTGCAGCCAATGAGGATCCTGATGTATATGCGGTGGTTCTCATTGGTGTTGGAGGCAGGGCTTTCTGTGCTGGCAATGATCTCAAAGCTCAGGCTCAGAGGGATAGCGCGGGTGCGGATCGTGAGATCGGAGATAGTTTCAGGCCCTATGACTGTGAAAAGCCTGTCATAGCAGCTATCGATGGATATGCCGTTGGTGGTGGTATGCAGTGGGCTAGTCAGTGTGATATTCGAGTAGCCACAGAACAGTCCCAGTTTGGCCAGCCGGAGCCTCGCGTGATGGGTTCAGGGATCGCTGGTGGCGTAGACAGCCCAGATAGGTTTATGCCATTTGGTGAGGCCAGCTACATTAGCCTTACCGGTGCTCGCATAACCGCTAAGCGGGCCTATGATATAGGTTATATTCAGTCGATAGTTCCAGATCGCGATGCACTTATGGAGGATGTCGAGCGTATATGCAATGAAATCAAATTGTGCGCCCCATTGGCATCTCATTTGAGCAAGAGGAAAATGCGCCTTATTCCGGCTATGGATTTGCCTGTAACCCCAGACGGTAAGACTTACCTGGAAGTAATACAGGAAACTGTTGCCGAAGAACAGAAGATGGTGAGTAATAGCGAGGATCGTTTGGAGGCACCAAAGGCATTTTCTCAAAAACGTCCTCCTGTTTGGAAAGGGCGTTAGTAAAGGTTAGATCGATAACGCGTTCAATAGGTATAACATGCCCCTGCTTTTGATCCATGAACAATAAGTAGGGGCAGCCTAACTGTATAGCAAGAGTAGAATTAGCTTTCTCGTCGCCATTCAATTTCAGCATCATTAGCTAAGGTATATCCTGATATAATGACCGGACTATGAATAGGTGCGGAGGTGTTGCATGCCAGAATACATAAAACCGTCGCCCATCAGCCCACTTACTGGAAGAGGAGTACCGTTTAGGTTTGGCGGTATTAACGACCTTAGTAGGATTCCAGACGACATGCCTACTCCCCCAGATTTATGTGATGAAATACCTCCTGCCTCTGCGGAAGAAGGGGATCTCCCATATCTTACGATTGCCGAGGCCGCTACGTTAATAAAGGACAAAGAAATCTCTCCTGTAGAATTAACTGTTGCACTTATTAAGCGTATAGAGAGACTCGAACCCACGTTAAACGCTTTTATCACCAGAACACCGGAACTAGCCTTGGAGCAGGCCCGTAAAGCGGAAGAAGAGATTCAGAGAGGAAATTATATGGGGCCTCTTCATGGGATTCCAGTAGCATTAAAGGATCTTTTGTGTACTGAAGGAATACTTACTACTGGAGCCACGGCTGCCCTTTCGGATTGGATACCAAAGGAAGATTCTGAGGTTTGGCGAAGGTTAAAGGCAGCAGGGGCCATTCTCTTAGGAAAGCTCAACCTGAATGAGATGGCTGGAGGAACCAGTGGTTTAAATCAATTCTATGGACCAGCCCGTAACCCCTGGAACGTAAATCACATTACTGGAGGTTCAAGTAGTGGAAGTGGGGCTGCTATTGCTGCCAGTATGTGTTTGGGTTCGGTTGGCAGTGATACGGGGGGGTCTATAAGGTATCCAGCCTCTTTCTGTGGAATAACGGGACTTAAGCCCACATTCGGACTAGTGAGTACAAGGGCCGCAATATACCTTTCATGGACTCGAGATCATTTTGGACCTATGACTAAGACTGCCCAAGACGCAGCAATAATGCTGAATATTATGGCTGGCTATGATTCTATGAACCCTCTGTCTGCTCCAATTGAGAAAGATGATTATGAGGCGGGATTGGCAACTTCTCTAAAAGGCATGAAACTCATCGTTCCTGCACCATCGTTCATACAAACAATGAACGCAGGAACAGGTGAAGATCTAGGCCATACACCCCCAGACCCGGAAGTCTTAAAGGCAGTTGATGATGCATGCGACTTACTTCGTTCCCTAGGTGCAGAGATTATAGAAGTTAATCTCTCAGGGCTTGAGAACTTTGGAAACAGCCCAGATTCTCGGGCAGCATTTTCAGTTGAAAGAGCATTCTATCTGGAGCAGCTTTCTGCTGAGCGATTGGAAAGGTTTGGTGATCGTTATCGTGATGGCATTATAGATGGCAAGGAGACGACAGCAATGACATATTTGCAAAGTCTTCATCAGACTCAAAGGGCATCAGCTTTCTTAGAACAAGCTCTCGGTGACAACGATGCCCTGATATTACCTACTACGATTATCCCCGCACCTCTTTCAAAAACGGTCGCTGATTTTGAAGAAAAAGCGGTACAGGCCTCTCGAGATGCCAGGTCAAGAGGGGAGCCACCTCCAAGAAGAATGGAAGGTCCAATGGCAGTTGCTGGGCCTTATATTGGGCCTATAAACCATAGTGGTCAGCCTGCCCTTTCTATACCATGTGGATTTACTAAGAGTGGATTACCTATTGGATTAATGATAGTAGGTAAGAGATTTACAGAAGCGAAAGTGCTCGGCATTGGTCACGCCTATCAGCAGGCCACTAGTTGGCATACTTCACGTCCAATCTGAGAACGTATGAGTGGATTAAGGATCCAGTTTTGGGAGTGTTGTCATGGGCTTAATAGAGTAGATGCTTTTACCTCCCAAGTCATTCAGGAAAATCCGTAGAGAACCATCGGCAATTAGTATAGCTCCGGGATCCTGTATTTCTTGAGCAGCTAGTTTACTGCCATCCGGTTTTTCTATAGCCAGTTGGTAGTAGTCTCTTGACCAATGCACGCCATCACTGGAGAGTGCCATAAATAAAACATCCTGCTTCGTATCAGGGTTGCGCCCATAGACCATTTCCGGTGGCATATTCCAGAACATATAGTACGTGTCATCAATTTTTATCATGGTGGAATCGTGACCTGTTTTAAAGGCAATCTCTTCTCTGTTCCATGAAAGTCCGTCGTCGCTTGTTGCCCGTATAATATTGCGTTGCCCAGTGTAGTAAATAACGTATTCGCCGTCGATGATGGTAACTTCCGCGCTAGATGCAAAATCATTTATGTTTTCTGGGTCACTGTAATGCTGGTTTAATTTGGTCCAGGTTAAACCATCTTCTGACATAGCGAAAACCACTCTATGCATTTTTTGGTCTTTTCCTGCCTTGTTTTTTCCCATAAAGCGTCCCGTGTAAGCCATGTGATACTTGTTATCTGGTCCCAGATAAACGCCAGGCTCTCCAGCTTCAGCATCAACATCAGAGTCGGCCCCATGTGAGATTCTTATTCCAGGTTCATAATTCCAGTTGATGCCGTCATCTGAAATTAGGCTAAGAATATTAACTCCGCTCATATTCTCATTGTTTTTTTCGGCACGAGCCTGTATATAGAGCCTGTAATGACCATCTTCTGTCTCAATAAGACTTGGGCCTACAATACTGGATTGACCCAATTCTGCAGCCGTAACTACTTTCTGTGCTTCGACTTGGAATTTAATTGTTCCAAGAACCGTGACATTATCTGTTATGACTGGGGTAAAGGTTGGTTTGCGTATTCTTGTCGGTGTAGGAGAGGGAGTGGAGGACTTCATTACAGTTGCAGTAGGTGCTGGCAGTGGCTCAGTTGCTTTAGGCTTTGGCAATGACTCAGTAGGTGTGGGGTTATTACTGACTGAGGCAGGCGTAAACATTGGTTCAGGTAGTGATGTTGGAGCATTAGTGGTTTGATTATCTTGGCTGCAGTTTATTAATATACATATAAGTGCAGGCAGTAACAGGAATGTTATTAGGCGATTTGATTTCATTTAGGTGCTCCTAAGTAATAGTGCCATTATGGCTGCTGAGAGATTATATAACACCTAATCAGGTACTAATCGACTACAGTTTTCGTGGTTTACGCCTGGGTCCGTCATATCTATAAGATAAGCAACCTGTGCTAATAAGTCTTGGGTTATGACGTCTATTTTAACTTGTTTACCTTGATTAGCTTGATCATTGTTATGGTCGCTGCGATTGTTATTGTTAACAGATCTTTCTACCTCAAGTCTTTTTAGATAGATTTTCAGAGTTTCATTAAGGGCCTCTCTGGTTTCCTCTATCTCCTCACTGTATGCTCCTAACATCTGAGGGCATAGAACATCGACTATGTCTGCTGTTTTGGAATCCAGATCAGAGAGGCGTATGTACACACAAAGTTGTATGAAGACAATTAATGCTAATCCTAACCCTAGGATTATAGAGTTCCTGTATTGTTTAATGATCTCCATGCTTCCGCCCTTATGATTGTGTTTGATGAATTATAGCATTCTGACAATTGGATTTGTCATCACAAATTGAGAGTTAAATCTAGTAATATATACAAATGAAAGAACTGGTTTACAAGACGCAATTTGCAATTCTCAAAGGTATTATCATTGGGGGTTTGTTAGGTGCTTTAGTAGGTGTCGTTTTGGGATCAAACATAAGTCAGGGAGTTGGCATAGTTGTCGGTATACTGAGTGGTTTAATTATTGGTCTTACAGTAAGTATTCGTAGTTTAACGAAGCTAAGGAATTCCTTTATCGAATCATGACAAACAAGTACTCCAGTAAGCAAGTCTCACTTACAGCTATAGTTCTCGCAATATCTGTAATGGGGGATTCTATGCTATATGGAGTTTTGCCGTCTCACATAACCGAATTTGGGCTGACTGCCGGTATTGGCGCTGGTCTAATATTGAGTGTTAATCGTTGGATACGATTATTATCAAATAGTTGGGCTGCTGCTGTATATAATAGGTTTGGTATAAAGATTCCTCTCTTATTGTCTATTGGTCTGGCTATAGGGACTACTGCTGCATATAGTTTGTTCCATGGATTTTGGCCTTTACTAATATCAAGGATATTTTGGGGCATTTGTTTTTCAGTGCAATTAATTTCATTGCATATGGTGGTACTTAGAGAATCTCCAGAACATCGTGGTAGGCTTATGGGTCTTTATAATGCCATATTTAGATCTGGAAGCTTGGTTGCAGTATTAGTTGGTGGGGTTCTGGTAGATGTTTTGGGAATAGATGTCGCTTTTCTCATAATCGCAGCAGTAATGTTAGCTTGTATTCCGATTGTGTCATTAATATCTGAAGATGAGCATCATTCGGTGGTTGAACATACCAAAGCTCGAGTCAACAGAGGGTTCAATCTTTGGCCAATGATCTTAGGTACTAATGATGGTGATATTGTGCTTAAGCGTAAGATTTTGTCTGTAAATTACACGAGGTTCACTCATACATTTGCCGTTTCAGGTTTGGTGACGGCCACCTTGGGTTTATTATTGAAAGAAAGGATTGGAGAGGCTTTAGCAATAAATGATTTAACACTGGGAATAGCAACTTTCACTGGTATAATCCTTGCTATCAGCTGGTCAGGTGAGGTTATATCCTCAAGTTATATTGGTCGCATATCGGATCGTTTTGGAAGAAAACCCGTACTCTTATTATGCCTGCCTATTATGACTATAGGCTTAATTTCTCTAATGATAGATAACGCTTTCGTTCCTGTTTTGGTAGTGCCGATGATATTTTTGGCAACTACAGCTGGAAAGGTAACTCTCGATGCATCAGCCGGCGATTTATCTCCAGAAGCTGATAAAGCTCACGTAATGAGTAGATATTCTACATGGTCTGACTTGGGATCTGCATCAGGCCCCGTTGCTGGTTATGGATTGATTAACATAGTGGGCCTTAATTGGATATATATAATATCCTCTTTGTTAATAACATCTGGGGTAGTTTTGTATTTAATGGCTAATAGAAGCGTGAAGTCTTAATATATAAAATGGCCGTTCGGCTAGAATGTATTTAGGATTGCAATGCAACCTGCAAAAGCCATTAATATGAATCCACATAACAGGCCAATAATCTTGCCTGTAGACGTAAATATCCGCGTACGGTTACCACAATTAGGACAGAATTTATCATTGTCCCCAAGACTCAGCTTACATTTCTGACACATTCTGGGCATTGATTAATCGCTTTCTATCTTTTGCAGCTAATCCGGGTAGTTCAGTCTATAAAGCGTGGCTTAAATCTTTCATCAATTGATTCACCCTGTAATACAGAAGCTCCGAGGCGGCCGATTGCATCCGAAGATTTTGCGCCATAACCATTCCCGCCTACACACACATGGATTCGATTGCTGATTTTACCTATGTACGGATATCCGCTTGCTGTATGTGTTGTAGCACAAGTTTCAAAATGCATTGGCTGGTTTTTGAGCGAAGGTATAAGGCCTGTCATAGCATCCTTCGCAATTTGCTCTTCATTAGGGTCAGATCCAACCCTAAACCATTCACGAACTTCTTTATCTTCACTAAGTGTTCTAGTGCTGTTACTTAATCCGATTTTTATGTAAGTAGCACCGTTAGGATAGGTTACGGGTGGTAACAAATAAGAGTTGATTCCACTGGCTGGCCTGTGACTTATACTAGGCATATCTGAAAGTGATTCAATTAATGAATCAGACAGCTTGGCAAAAACAATCAAAGCGCCATTTATTGTAAGGTCTAAAGGCGAATCTATCAGGTTGTTTGTGTGAATACTGGTTGCTAGTAATACATTGTTTGCGAAGTAGTTTTCACCAGTACTTGTAATAATCCTTACACCTTCGGGCATCTCTTCAACTTTACTTACCATTTGGTTTATTACATGTGCACCTTTTGATTTAGCACATTTAAGTTGCGCACGCACAAGAGCGCGTGGATTAACATAGCCGGCTGGAGGTGGCTCAAGTAATGCTTTCTCACCTGATTTTATGTCCAAGAAAGGCATTCTTTCAGTTAAAGCGTTGCTATCGAGTAGTTCAAAAGCTACATTATGAGCCTGGCCGACCCGGGCGCTAGCATTGATTGAATCTATTTCCTCATGGCATAAGAAAAGGTATCTTGCTGAATAATGGAAATTAATGCCTGAATCATTTTCAATCTGTTTATAACTTGAGATAGATGATCGTGCCAAATCACTCCACAATTCATCAACATCTAGTATGCGAGTAATGCGGGCTTCGTCATAATGGCTAGCGAAAACCCCATCATGTGAAGTAACATCTGTGGGTTCTTCAGGTGCGAATAAAACCACATTCTTACCTTGAGTTGCCAAATGTCTTGTAGCAGCTGACCCAAACAGGCCACCTCCAACAACAGCGAAGTCAAAATTATTAGTCATTATGTTCTTATCTATGCCTTCCAATGTATATAACGATTATAACAAAATTATTAGTGTGTTAAGATCGGTATAGAGCTAATTGCATCAATTGAGCCAATGAAAATTGTTATTGCACCTCAATCATTTAAAGGTACAGCAACAGCATCTGTCGTCGCTGGTGCTATGCTTGATGGCGTTAAGAAAGTTATGCCATCGGCTGAGGTGATATCTATGCCAATAGCTGATGGAGGCTCTGGAACAGTAGATACTTTGGTAAAGGCAACTAATGGCATTACTATAGAAACTCCTGCTGTAGATCCGATTGGAAGGCCGATAATAGCAAGATGGGGAGTCCTGGGAGATGGGAAAACAGCTGTAATAGAGACCTCAGCTGCGTCTGGCTTGTCACTATTAGATATCTCTGAATACGATCCAGATATAACAACAACACGAGGTACAGGCATGTTGCTAAGAGCGGCGATAGACTCCGGATATAGCAACATATTGTTGGGAGTAGGAGATAGTGCAACAAATGATGGAGGAGTAGGACTAGCTCGTGCTTTGGGGATAAGGCCATTGGATAAATTTGGTAAAGAGTTGCCGGAAGGTGGAGCAGCTTTATCGGAACTGGAGTCTTTTGATATAGGCGCATTTGCTGATTCGTTATTAACAACGAACATAACAGTTTTATGTGATGTGACAAACCCACTATGTGGCATTAATGGGGCATCAGCAGTTTATGGTCCCCAGAAGGGGGCATCTCATGAACAGATAGAGTCATTAGATAAATCACTTCTGAAATTAGCTCAAGTTGTTAAGAATCAATTAGGTGAAGACATATTGGATGTACCTGGAGCAGGAGCAGGAGGTGGCTTAGGTGCAGGGTTGATAGCATTCTGTGGCGCTACACTTAGGCCTGGATTTGAAATAATAAGTGAGGCTGTAGGTCTTCAGGGTTTGTTGAATGGCGCAGATATGGTATTAACCGGTGAAGGCCGTATAGATTCTCAAACATTGTTGGGAAAAGGATTAGCAGGCGTTGCTAGCCTATCTAAATCTAGCAGCGTGAATGTTGTGGCGGCAGTAGTAGGAGCTAATGGTTTATCGGATGGAGAAGCTATCTCTATAGGAATAGACTATGTTGTTCCGTTAATAGATTCTTTTGATTGGAAGGTTCCTTCTCCCGAAGAAACACCTATTTTGATAGAATATTCCACTATAGTGGCAATCAACACTGCGCTAGAAGGGATTGAATCTTGATGTCTAATATTACACCTAGGGTATTTGTAGGGCGTAGGCTCCCTCAAGAAATAATTTATAGATTAGAGAAGAATTTTGAAATTGATCTCTGGGATAGCGATATG
>CEUS01260935.1_pt1 | contig 13834 bp, 12 predicted proteins | sample 427031 | NCBI WGS metagenome assembly CEUS01 (sample SAMEA2622837, study PRJEB7988) | marine metagenome | biome: marine biome (ENVO:00000447); feature: marine epipelagic mixed layer (ENVO:xxxxxxxxx); material: "saline water (ENVO:00002010), including plankton (ENVO:xxxxxxxx)" | depth 140 m | reverse complement strand
AGAGGAAGGCGCGGAGCAGCGGCTCTTGAGTTTTCAGGCTTGATATCCAGAGAATCAGCAGATTTTGGGGGCGAGGGTGAGCCTGATTTCTTTTGTTCTTGCGTGTGAGTGCTCTTCTGAGAACTTCCCTTGATTGATGGGATATTAGATTTCTTTTCTGTGTGTTTCTTGAGGACTCCTCGCCGTTGTTGTTCGCGTTTTCTTTTCGCGAGCCATTGTTGAATGAATTTTTTAAGGAACTCAGACCACTTCAAGAACGTGCGCCCGATGAACTCAAAAAGCCGACCGAATGAAAATTGGGTTGCAATAATTATCGACAGAAAAAGCAGGGTCAAAATGAAAATTACTGATCCTGTCTGGTTAAGATAAGACGAAAGCAGCCCAGAAAAGACGTCTCCTATGTAGCCGCCTGTCTGAAATTCTTTTCCAGAGATGGTGATATTTTGAAAAGACAGGCTAAGAAAGCTAGTCGAACAGACAAAGAGAAGAGCTACACCGATGAGTTTCGTGTAGGCGGCTTCTAGAGCTTTGCACCAGAAATAATGCCAGCCAGCGACAACAAGAACAAGGGGTATTAAATATGAGCCAAGGCCTAAGAGTTGGTAGGTCACTTCACTAACAAAGGCTCCAACTTTCCCAGCGAAATTCACAGGCGGAAGTTCTCCACCCGTATTGAAAAACCAGACCGCATCTTGGGGGTTGTATGAGGCTAGAGAGACAAGCCAGACGAGAGCGAGGCCGAACAGAGTAACTCCAATGAACTCGCTTACACGTCGTGAAAGTGTAGTTTGAAGCAAGTCAGACCTCCATAACAATAGGCATAATGAGCGGGCGACTGCCTAGACGTTTTTTAAATACTCTTCTGACCTCGAGTTTAATCTGTCCCTCGAGAGACTCATAATCTGTATCTGATTCAAGATGTTGGTTCCTATATATTTTTTCGATCATTGTTGGAATATGTTTAATTAAATCATTGGAAATCTTGTTATCGATAAGCCCGATGGCTTTGACGGACGGAGGGCTCACTAGGGAGTTTTTGGCACGATTTACAGCTACCGAGATGATTACGATTCCGCTCTTTGCAAGTTCTCGACGGATTTTTATGATGTCAGGTGATCGATGGATGTGGCGCGTTTTGTCAATAAAGAGCAATCCTGCTGGAATTGTATTTTGAGTAACGTTTCTTTTGTGGTCGAAGCACACGCGGGTTCCATTCTTGACCATTAATACCGAAGAGTGTGTAGGCATTTCCTTCTCTGCGAGATGTGCGTGTTGAGTCAGTTTGCGGTAATTTCCATGAATGGGGATGAAGTACTGGGGTTTAAGGGTGTTGATTATTACCTTCAGGTCTGTAGCCGTTGCGTGGCCGGATGCGTGCACTTCTTCATCGGAGATGTCGATGATTTCAATCCCACGTTGAGTGATCTGATCTATAAGTCTTGAAATCTTCAATTCGTTTCCAGGAATAACCCTCGATGAGAATATGACGACATCACCAGAGGAGAGAGTTACGTTTTTGTGGTCTCCCCGAGCTATTCGCGAGAGTGCTGAAAACGGTTCTCCTTGGGAACCCGTAGTAACACAAAGGATTTGTTCTGGTGGATAGTCCCGGAGATGCTCCTCGTTTATTTGTAAATCTTTCGAAATGGCGAGTAATCCAAGTTCTTCTGCAATCTCGACGTTACGTTTTAGGCGTTGACCAAGAAAGACAATTTTTCTGTGAGTGGTCTGTGCAAGAGTCGTAAGGCTTTGAATCCTATGAATACTAGAGGAGAAAATGGCGACTGCGACTAATTTCGTCGCTTTTTGCAAAAGACGTTCAAGAGTTTCCATTACGTCTTTTTCGGTAAGGCCGTCTGTGTCGGTGGAGACATTTGTACTGTCGGATAACAGTGCGAGTACATTCTGTTTTCCTATTTCTCGAAGGCGCCCGAGATTTATTTGCTGGCCAGTAGGAATATTTTTTTCAATTTTAAAATCCCCGGTGTGAAAAATAGTTCCGTAAGGCGACTTGATCGCTATAGCTAAAGATCCTGGGATACTGTGGGCAACAGAGATGAATTCGACTTTAAATTGACCGACAGTTAAGGTGTCCCCGCAATTTACGGCAGAACATCTGGGTGTCGCATCGAGGTTGTGATCGAGTAGTTTCTCCTTAAGTAACGAGAGGGTGAAGGGGGTGCCATATACAGGGAAATTAAATGTGTTCCAGAGGTAGGGAACGGCACCAATATGATCCTCATGGCCATGGGTTAGGATGAGGGCATCAATTATCGAAATGTCTTTTGTTAAATATTCAAAGTTGGGAATAATTCGTTCGACGCCAAAATCTTCTGAGTCTGGAAACATCGAGCCAGCGTCAATCATCAGGGTTGTATGTTCGAATCGGACAACCAGCATGTTCATGCCGAACTGCCCGAGTCCCCCTAGAGGAATTATCTCGAGAGTCGAGTTCATGGTGTCATTGTCTTGATGATTTGGGAGATTAGGTGTCATTTTCCAGAGAATGATCAGACAACTTATTTGCGAGCCTGGCAAGGTCCTCTATCGCTAAAACTGAAGGTCTTGATGTGGGATCAATGCTCGTGCTTCGGTAGAGTTCTGTGGCCTCAAGTGTAGACGTTTTCTTTAAAAATGACTGAAGTGCGTTTGAAAGCATTTTTCGGCGTTGAGTGAAAATTGATCGCACAAGCTCGTCAAAGAGGGTTTGATTTTTTATCGCGACTGGCGATGGGCGAAAAGTTAATTTGATTAATGAGGAATTTACCTTAGGTGCAGGGCGAAATGCGCCAGGTGGTAGGGAGAGGACCTCCTTCGCGGTCGCGAAGAGTGAAGTGGTAATGGAAAGAGGTCCCCAGTCTCTGGAGCCTACTATTCCCGTAATTCGTTCCGCTACTTCTTTCTGGAACATTAGGTGGGCGTCCGTGAAGGTGTTCTCATCGTTACTTGCGTATAGCAGTTTCAGCAAGATTTCTGAGGATATGTTGTAAGGAAGATTTCCTACGACTCTGGTTTGTCGAGGAAGTTTCATTTCACTAATGGAAAGTTTAAGAATGTCAGCATTTGTAATGGATACGTTTTTGGGGGCATGTTTTTTTAACATCGCGGATAAGCGCGAATCGATTTCGACTGCGAATATTTTCACGTCGTACTCTGCGAGCGCCAAAGTCAGGGAACCGTTTCCTGGACCTATTTCTAGAAATATGTCACCGTGTGACGGCTTTATTATGGCGATGAGTTTTTTGACCCATGAGTGTTCAAGGAAATGTTGGCCAAGACTTTTTTTTGCAACTAATGGCATCTCGTTTAATTTAAATTCTCTGTTTTTGGGAGAGGATAAGGGCAGAGGGTATTAACGGAGCACTGGTGGCACATTGGTAGTGGCCGACAGATTGTTCTGCCGTGCTGAATCAAACTGTCCGAGACTTTAATCCATTGATGTTTTGGTAATAAATGTGTGAGTTTCATTTCAATTTGTACCGGTTGTTTACTGGGGACCAGCTCAAGTCTGTTTATTACTCTTGCAAGGTGTCGGTCAACTGGAAAAGCTGGTATGTCGTAGGCTTGGGCCAGTATAACGTTGGCAGTCTTTCTTCCTACTCCGGGCAACTTGATAAGCTGGTCCATTGTTTTTGGAATTTCTCCGTTGAAGTCTCTGACAATCACAGCGGCCATTTTAATTAATAGTCCGGCTTTACGCCGATGTAGGCCGGTTGTCCGTATAAGGCTTTCGAGACGCGCTTGCTGCATTGCTGCGAGCGCATGAGGGTTTGGTGCTTTCAAAAAAAGTGTTTCCGTTGCACTGTTTACTCGAGAATCAGTGCATTGCCCCGATAAAACTGTTGCGACAAGCAGTTCATACGGGCTTGAAAAGGTCAAGCCAATTAGTCGTGTGGGATGTTGCTTTAGCAGTCTCTTAAGTATTTTGAGACCCAATAGTGCTCGCCTTCTAGGTGAGTGATTGCCTGGGATTTCTTTCAAAAGAAATGTAACCACTAGTGAATTGGTTGCTTAGGGGGTGCGACTTTTAAATTACCCTCACTAAATGAGCGAAGGTGTTCTTGTAGGGCACTAATAAGATTCGGGACGAACTGCATTGGCACCACTATTCTAGCGCGAACAGGTGCCCGTAATTCTTTTTGGCTATCAGCTTCTCTTACCTCTTTTTCAGTGGGTGGCAAGACCTCACAGAAGGTAAGGGTAAAATCGAAAGGTGTGTGAGATATAGCGCAGAAATTTGCATATGTCCGTGGTGTTTCAGCTGTCTCGTCTGGAATGATTGTGAAGTTAACTTGTTTTCGTTCGCTCATGGTTCTCCCTTAAGGTTAATAACGTCTCATAACTGCTACGACCACTCCTTGAATCTGAAGTTCGTTGCTTTTTACAAAAATTGGGTTAACCGAACTATTTGCAGGTTGAAGGCGTATTTGAGAGCCCTCTTTGAAAAACTTTTTGAGGGTCACTTCTGAATTGTTTAACAGTGCTATAACCATTTCTCCGTTGTGGGCTGTTTTGCGATCTTCGACGATTACAATGTCACCGTCACGGACCTGTTCGTCTATCATGGAACTACCACGAACCCTTAAGGCGTAGGTGTCGCGGGTGCCAATCAACTCCTCAGGAACAGTCACAGTTTCTCTTCCAATGACTGCTTCGATTGGCTGTCCGGCTGCTACGTAACCGAGAAGTGGTAGATCGACCGCTCTAGCATCTATTCGAGTCGGTATCACTTCGAGGGACCGACTTCTGTTCCAGGCGCGTCGAATAAAACCTTTCTCTTGCAGGTTGGTGAGATGTTTATGAACAGTTGCAAGGGAAGAGAGGCTAAAACGGTGACCGATTTCTTCGAGACTGGGAGCGTACCCATTGTCGTCGATAAATTCGTTTATGAAATTTAGAATCTCACGCTGTCGTTTTGTGAGAGGTAGCACTTTCGCTCCGTATGATGGTAGATTTTTTTGTCGATTAGTAGTGTTAGTATACGCAAACAAAAAGCGAAGCTCAAGAATTTAGGTCAGATGCTTTGGAGTCATTTTTATGAGAGTCCCTGTAGAACTTCCCGCCCGGTTTCCTGATAGTGTCGACGCAATTGGATTTGGATTAAATACTGTCGATTATTTAGCTGTGGTAGATCAACATCCAAGGTTAGGAAGTAAAACTCCGATCAGCGAATTTGCGGTAAGTCCTGGTGGTCAAGCCGCGACGGCCATGGTTGCGGTTAGTCGATTGGGATGGACGGCGAAGTATATTGGAAGATTTGGTAGTGACGACAATGGCCTCATCGGAAAAAAGAGCCTAAAGGATGCAGGAGTGGATATTTCTGATTGTCAGACTATCTCTGGAGCTAAGACGGCCGTTTCATTGATTCTGGTATCGGAACAATCAGGTGAGCGGACTGTTCTTTGGACGATGGACGAAAAAGTTAATATGAGTTCGCACGATATCCAAGAGAATATGTTTTCAAAAGGAAGGCTGTTGTTAGTAGATTGCCATCAAACGGAAGCATCTGCAACAGCGGCAAGATTTGCGAAAAAGAATGGCCTTCCGACTGTTGTTGACGTGGAAAAGGTAAGACCTGGCATTGAGAAACTCCTCGAAAATATTGATCTTCTTATTACTGCAGAGGAATTTCCTCTTGAGTACACCGGGAAGCCAGGCTTAGGTGTCGCACTTAAGTATTTGCAACAAGAGTTTGGGGCTAAGATGGTTTGCTCTACCTTAGGCGCTCAAGGCAGCCTAGCTCTTGTGGGCAATAAGGAAATAAGAACACTAGGTTTTTCTGTAGATGTGGCTGACACGACTGGAGCAGGAGATGTCTTCAGAGGGGGGTTCATTTCTGGATGGTTGTTAGGAGAAAATCGTTCTTTGCTTGAAGATGTATTGAAGTATGCGAACGCTGTCGCAGCTCTGAAATGTAAAACACTGGGTGGCCGAGATGGCATTCCAAGCAGGAGAGATGTTGAAGAGTTTTTGCGCTCTTGATAAAAGTTAACGAAATAGGTGAAACATGCGATCTGAATACGGTGCTATTTTGACTCGGAGCCTACTAATTTATTTTAGCGTCCTTCCTTTGGTCGGTTGGTCACAAAACAGCAGCGCGCAGTCGGAGTGTCGTGATGTTAAATGTGTCGATGAGAAGGTAGAGGCTTCCTTTAATTGTCCCCACGATCAAATGCTTGTTGAATCTCTAAGTTTCTCGGAAGCTGAGGTTAATCTGTACCTCGCCTCTCAAGATTCTCCGTTAAGTCAAAGCCGCATAAGGAATGTGATGGTTGAGCTATTGGGTGACGGCCGTGTTCGACTTAAAGGAGCTATTGCACTTGAAATGGATGGCATTGAGAATACGGAGCGGCTTGGTTTTCTAAGACTTCTTGATGGCAGAAGCGTTGACATGCACCTTGTTGTGACTATTGAGACAACCGACGGGCTTGGTGTTATCGAAATTGAAGTTGCTGAGATTGGCGGATTTTCACTTCCGGCAGCATTTGTTGAACAACTTGTCACTCCGGAGGGTTTTGAAGGGAGGAAATCGTTTATACGGGATGGCCAACTTGAACTGCCATGCGGGATACGTGAAATGAGTGTTAATGACGGCAGCGTTGTTTTTGCTAGGTGATTATGACTTTCGAGACAGAGTTGCGGTTTGTTAAAGGAGTAGGTCCTAGAAGGTTCTTAGAATTCAGACGTGCCGGTTTAGGTTCTCTGGAGGACCTTCTCTTGCGCTTGCCGCTTCGCTATGAGGACCGTTCTCATCTGTCGAATATCAATGATTTGAAAGTGGGAGATGTCTCTATTGTTAAGGGAAAAGTGTTAAGCGCGGGACTTCGCTCTACACGGAAGAAGGGTTTTAGTATCTTCGAGGTTGCCGTCAGCGATTGCACCGGGACTATTCGTGCCATTTTTTTTAATCAGAAATTTTTGATTGATATTTTAAGGCCTCACCGACTCGTAGTTCTACATGGGAAGGTGGAGGTAGATAGCCGTCGGGGGGTTGTCCAATTTAAGAATCCACACTACGAGATATTGAGTGAAAATGAAGCTAAAACTAAGAATGGGGGAATCAATACTGGAAGAATAATACCGATATATGAGCGGATCGGTAGTCTTTCATCTAGGATTCTGCGTCGCATTGTTCACGAGGGTCTTCGGTTGATACCGGAGGTTCTAGAGGACCCCTTGTCTTTAGCAGTTAGAGAGAAATATCGTTTCCCAGGCCGTCTAGAAGCAATTCATCAGGTTCACTTTCCTGACGATGGAACCAAGATTGAAGACCTGAATGAATGTCGGAGTCCCGCGCAGAGGAGATTAATATTTGAAGAGTTCTATCTTTTTCAACGCGGCTTGGCCATTAAACGTGCTGTAGAAAAACGCACTAGGAAGAATCATTCGATACGTGTTAATCAATCGATAAGACAGTCTGCTCTAAATGTCCTACCGTTTCGTTTAACGGACGGTCAAAAGAAGGCTCTTAGAGAGATCGTTGACGATTTAAGAAATCCTTACCCGATGAATCGATTGTTGCAGGGAGACGTTGGCTCTGGAAAAACGATTCTAGCTGTTTTAGCTGGACTCGTGGCCATGGAAAATGGGTTGCAAGTTGCTGTGATGTCTCCAACAGAGCTGCTTGCCCATCAGCATTACATTAATATTTTGGGACTGTTAAAAGGGTCAGCTTTTAAGTCGGGTATCTTGACAGGTTCGCTGAACAATAAAGATCGAATGAAACTTCTGGATAGTTTGCAAAAGGGGGATTGCCACCTTGTTGTTGGTACGCAGGCTTTAATTCAAGAGATGGTCAATTTTAAACGACTAGGATTGATCATTATTGATGAGCAACATAGATTCGGGGTGTTGCAACGGGCCTCGCTACGAGACAAGTCAAAACACCCAGACGTTCTGGTGATGACAGCGACTCCTATTCCGCGAACACTCGCGATGACGGTCTATGGTGACCTCGATGTATCGGTAATTGAGGATCTCCCGCCTGGAAGAATTCCTATAGAGACTCGAGTGACTCCGACTTCAACGTCAGATAAAGCTTACCTATTTATCCGCGATCAAATTAGATTAGGACATCAAGCCTATGTTGTGTATCCATTAGTCGAAGAATCAGAGAAATTGGGTCTACGCAGTGCAGAAACGATGTTTGAAGAGTTGTGTGGGGGAGTTTTTGATGGCTTGCGTGTTGGGCTGTTACATGGACGTATCAGAGTGAGCGAGAGAGAAGCGGTTATGCGCCGATTCGTTGAGGGAGAAATAGATGTTTTGATAGCAACTACAGTAATAGAGGTCGGAGTGGACGTTCCGAACGCGACTGTCATGATGGTAGAAAATGCCCAACGCTTCGGATTGGCTCAATTGCATCAATTACGGGGACGTGTAGGAAGGGGGATAAAGAAATCCTACTGTTTGTTAGTGCATGACGAGCCCGTCTCAGAAAATGGTCGGATGCGGTTAAAGGCTCTTGAGAATTCGTCTGATGGCTTCGAGATAGCGGAACACGATTTGGATATCAGGGGTGAGGGCGATCTTATTGGCACACGACAATCTGGTCTGCCTCCATTTAGGACTGGAAACCTTCTGAGGGATAGAATTCTTATGGAGGAAGCCCGCCGTGAGGCGAGTGAGTGGGTTATGCGAAGACCTCAAGGTATAAGTGACGATGACGAAATAATGACTTCATGGTCTGAAAGATTTCGCTTGGTGGAAGTGGGGTAGATGCGAATAGTCTCCGGGAGTTTAAAAGGTAGGAAAATAGAGTCTCCTTATTGGAAAGGATTGAGACCAACGTCAGAACGTTTAAGAGAGACGATCTTTGACGTGCTCGCTGAATCTATTGAGGGAACAAGAGTTTTGGACGCGTTTGCGGGTACGGGTGCCGTGGGTTTTGAGGCTTTAAGTCGAGGCGCTGCTCAGACAGTGTTTGTCGATAATGATGAGAGGGCAGTTTCCTTGATAACAAGGACTGCTGAACAGTTCGCTGTTGCGGGGCAGTGTGAAGTAATCTTAGGCGACGTTCCTGAATTTGAGTTTTCGGGTTCACTTTTAAAGGCCTTTGATTTGATCTTTTGTGATCCTCCGTATGGGTATGAGCGAATCGACAAAGCTCTCGAAAGAATCAAGACCGGCCTAGCATTTGACGGTGTGATAGTGTTGGAGAGATCAAAGCGAGTTTCGGAGATAGGCGTTACGGGTCTTGATTTGTATAGGACGATTCGTGCTGGGGACAGCAGATTGGATTTGTATCGATGAAAGGTGATAGCTATCGCGTAGCCGTATATCCAGGCTCTTTTGATCCAGTTACGAATGGGCACGTCGACATCATTCGGAGGGGCTCGCGGTTGTTCGACCGTATAGTAATCGCGTTGCTTGTTAATCCTGAAAAAGATCCCATGTTTACTTCAAGTGAACGGGTCGAAATGTTGATGAGGTGTTTCGATGACCAAGTAAATGTGGAAGTGGATACATTTGATGGTTTGCTCGTGGACTATGTGCTCCAGCGTAAGGCTAACGTGATAGTTAGAGGTTTGCGGGCAATCTCAGATTTTGAGTACGAGATGCAAATGGCTTTAATGAATCGAAGGTTAAATGATGAGATAGAGACAGTGTTTATGATGCCAGCTGAACCCTACACGTACTTAAGCTCAAAATTGGTAAAAGAAATTGCACTTTTAGGTGGTTCGATCTCTGGATTAGTACCAGAGACAGTAGAGAAACAATTGATTGAAAAGGTGAAAGTTTTAAAAACATAAATTAGATATTGAATGATGATGTATTCCGAACGACTAAAACGAGTCTCCGCATCTCCGACTCAGCAAATCACGTTAGAAACGGACAATTTAAAACGTCAGGGGTTTGATGTAATCGATTTAGGTGCAGGTGAGCCTGATTTTTTTACACCTGACCACATTAAGGAGTCCGGAATTGCCGCAATTCAAAATAATGTTACGCGCTATACCACGAATAGTGGAGTGTTGGAGTTAAGAGAAGCGATCTGCGAGAAATACTTACAGGATTATTCATTAAAGAGTGCGCCCGAGGAAGTCATCGTTACTGCGGGTGGTAAGCAGGGTCTCTTTAACGTAATGATGTCTGTTATTGATGAGGGGGACGAAGTGATTTCGCATACCCCAGGTTGGCCTAGTATCTTTGAGCAGATTCGACTCGCTAGTGGCAAGCCTGTTTTTGCGGAGACGAGAGCAGAGAATGGGTTCAAGTTGGACGCTAATACTGTTATTGGTGCTTTCACGCCAGTGACGAAAGCAATTGTTGTTAATACTCCATGCAATCCAACAGGTGCGGTAGTAGATCAGGTGGTGATGGAGAAGATATCTAGGGCAGCCCGTGATATTGATGCGTGGGTAATCTTAGATCTTTGTTATGAGCAACTGATTTATGATGGCACTGGGGGAGATCTTCTAAATATTGCAAGAGACATAAGTCCAGATCGCACTGTTTTGGTTGGGAGTTTGTCGAAGAGTTTTGCGATGACTGGTTGGCGCTGTGGATGGGTAATTGGTCCAAAAGGTTTGATTGATGCGTGCAATGTTATCCAAGGGCATTCCACTTCTAACGCTTGTTCTATAAGTCAAAAAGCAGCGATTAGCGCTCTTTCTGGGCCTCAGACTCCGGTGGATGAAATGAAGAAAGAGTATAGGAAGCGGCGAGATTTTTTATTGGGACGGTTGTCCGAAGAGCCTCGTATTCGATGCAATTCACCAGAGGGTGCTTTCTATCTGTTTCCGGACATAACGGAGCTTTTATCACAAGGAAGCATAAGGACTTCACAGGAATTTTCGGAGCGCCTTCTTAGAGAATTCAAGGTCGCTGTTACACCGGGCGAAGCTTTTGATTCACCGGGTTTTATACGGTTAGCCTATACATCACCGGCACCCCGACTCTCGGAGGGCTTTGATAGAGTTATGGACTTTATTTCTAGTGTTGATCGCAAGTAATTAGTGATGGGCGCTAAGAATTACGAATTCACTCAGACCGTTTACCTCGATCTCCAGAGTATTGTTGGAGAAGAGTATATCTCCCAAGACGATAAAATTTTAGATGACTTCAGCGCTGATGCGTTAAAGAAGGGGCGGACCCCTGATTGCGTAATTTGGCCTGGTTCCGTCGATGAGGTCGCCGAGATTGCTTCGTTGTGTAATCAGCATCGAGTTGCCTTGACTCCACGTGGAGGTGGAACGGGCTACAGTGGTGGTGCTGTGCCCTCTGAAGGTGGAGTGGTCTTGTCAATGCAGCGATTAAATCGAATTCTCGAGATCGATCGAAGGAATTTAGTTGCAGTTGTCGAGCCGAATGTAATCACAGCGAATCTTCAGGACGAGGTGGAGAAACAGAACTTGTTTTACCCTCCCGATCCGGCGAGCTCCTCGCTCTCGGCGATTGGTGGAAACGTCGCGGAGTGTGCAGGGGGTCCAAGAGCTTTTAAATACGGTACTACTAAAGCATATGTACTTGGTGTGCAGGCAGTCTTGCCGACGGGTGAGATCATTGAAACGGGCGGGAAGACTGTAAAGAATGTTGTGGGGTATGACCTGACAAAGTTGCTTGTGGGCTCTGAGGGAACACTGGCGATTATTACCAAGGTAATCCTTCGGCTGATTCCTAAGCCTGCTGCACGGAAGACACTCCTTGTCGATTTTTCTACCCTCGACATGGCGATTGACGTAGTTGAAGAGATTATTGATTCTGGGATAGTTCCTTCAGCTATTGAAATCCTCGATCATGAATGTTTGGCAGCCATGAAAGATTCATTAGGTCTTAGAAAATATGATTTTGATTTAATGGCAAGACTAATCTTGGAGGTGGACGGAAGTGAAAAGGCTGTTGAGGAGGAAGGAAAAAAACTTTTAAAGGTCTGTCAGAATAAAGAGGGTGTTTACATTGAGATAGCATCTAGTGAAGAAGACCGCCAGGGAATATGGGAGGAGCGACGAGGTCTCTCCATTGCCCTCAGAAACTTGGCGCCAGTTAAGATCAATCACGACGTTGTAGTACCGAAAGGAAATGTTCTCAAGTTATTTGATGTCATCCAGAGGCTGCGGGACGAATTTCACTTGCCGATTCCAAGTTTTGGGCATGTCGGTGATGGAAATATTCATGTGAACATACTTTTCAATCCAAGTGACCAATCTGAATCGGATCGTGCCCGTGCTGCAGAAGAGGCGTTATTTAGGGGTGTCATTGATTTGGAGGGTTCTATTAGCGGTGAACATGGTATTGGGTTTACCAAAGCAAAATATTTGAGATATGAAGTGTCATCGGATGCTATCGATTTGATGAAGCGTTTAAAAGAAGCTTTTGATCCAAATGCAATTTTAAATCCTTCTAAAATATTTCCTCGACCTGAATAGTGTCCAAATTAAATATAGGCTGTTAAAAAAATTATGAGGCGTTTGTTACAAGGATAATTTTTTGGATTGCGTCAGCTGAAGGATTTAACAAACTGCGAAGATTGATGCCCCCTATGTTTAGAGATGAAACTTCTGCAAGCCGGCTTAACAATATTCCTTGATCCTCAAGTAATTCGACGTCAGTTTCACGTAGAACGCATAGGATTGGTTCTGGTTCGGTGAGAAGGTCTGATGCGGCTTTTAAGATGGGTAGTTCGATAAACTCTTTTTTTGTATAGAAAATAAGATTTCGGTTGAGGACAGCATGTCGACCGTATCGAGACGATGAACCTCCGTGCTGTTCTATCAGAGCTGCCATCTTTTCAACGGGTGAAACATTTGGAGTGTCTAGGATGAATGTATGAATAACGATGGTGGTCACTGAGACCGCAGTCGCTATTGAGAGTACAGTCCAGGCTGGTCTAAAAGTGGTAAGGCATATCCCTATTCCAGAGGTTGCGATTAGAATTGATGAGCTAAGCATGAACGCCGGAGACCATTGAAAGAATAAAGGTGTTGCATTGCTAATAATCATTCCAAGAAGAATGAATATTCCGCCGGCTAGGATGGTGCTAAGAGAAAAAAGTGTCGATTTGTTCTGTCCTGGAGTATCCAGCTGTTGGTGTGCTGTCTTAGCTAACAAGAGCGCCAAGGGAATAATAAGGGGTAACACGTAGCGTGGTTGCTGGCCTCCTGAAAGGCTAAAAAAGACAAAGGGAGCGGTTGCCCACCAAATTAAGAATAGGTTTTCTTTATCGGGTCGAATTTTTTCGAAGAGGTCTTTGAGCCAGCAGAGCGAGAAAAGTGACCAAGGTAAGAGCCCACCGAAAACGATTGGAATGTAGTACCACCAAGGGCGCGGTGAATTGTATTGATCCGTGAGAAATCGATCAAGATTCTCTGTCAAGAAAAAGCGCTCCAGGTAACCCATTCCATGCTCATTAACCATCAAATAAAACCAAGGTGTAGAGACGATAAGAAAAATGGCAACACCAATACAGAACAGTTGAAGGTCCTGGCGCAACCTGCTTGGTGTTCGTTTAAGAAATAACCGTCTAATGAGAAAGGGACTTAGAATTAATGTCGGTAAAATTAATGCTACAGGCCCTTTCATTAAGAAACCGGCCCCTGCAGACAAACCGCATAAGATGCTCCAGTGTAAGCGTGTTGGTGAGTGGTTGCCTTCAGGAAGGAGTTCTTGATCATGGGGGCGGCCAGCGCAGAAAGCACTCCATGTTGTTAGGCTTACAAAGAAAGCAAGAGGCAGATCGGGTAAAGCTTGCCGGCCCATGAGTATGATGCCAAAACTGGTGGCCGTAATCGTGCCAGCGAGCAAGCCAACTCTTTTATTGAACAGCTGACTTCCAATAATCAAAGAGAGGAAGGACAGTGCTAGGCCTGAAAGCGCAGACGGTAAGCGAGCAGAA
>CEUS01147297.1_pt1 | contig 13838 bp, 14 predicted proteins | sample 427031 | NCBI WGS metagenome assembly CEUS01 (sample SAMEA2622837, study PRJEB7988) | marine metagenome | biome: marine biome (ENVO:00000447); feature: marine epipelagic mixed layer (ENVO:xxxxxxxxx); material: "saline water (ENVO:00002010), including plankton (ENVO:xxxxxxxx)" | depth 140 m | reverse complement strand
GTCCCCGACGGGCTGCAGGAGTTTGATGTTCGGGTGACTCTTTCCAGCGCCAGCGGTGTCGAGCAGGGCAAGAAGGCGTGTGCCACGCTGAACGCGATTTCGATCCGGGCGAAGTGACTTCCCGGTCGGGACGCGTCACTCTTCGAATCGCTCGGCCCGATAGGATTCGATGGCAACATCCGGCGTTTCGCCGACGATCGCCTGGGCGGTGACCCGTGCCATCAATGGTGCGGCAACGATGCCCGTGCGGAATCCTCCGGCGACGTTAACGTACCCGTCGACTCCGGCCACCGGGCCCAGTATGGGCATTTCGTCGGGGGTGCCCGGCCGCAGCCCGGCCCAGACGCGTTTCACCCCCACGTCGGCCAGCGCGGGGACGGCCCGCACGGCGCCGCGGCAAAGTCCGCGGATGCCCTCCTCGGTCACGCCGGTATCGAACCCGACGTGTTCGGTCGTGCTGCCGATCAGGATCTCGCCGTGGCGTTTCTGGGCGAGGTAGCAGGAGGAGGTCGAGAGGCAACTGGCGATCAACGGCGGGAGAGCCTGGGTCAGGACGACCTGCCCACGGACCGGTTCGACCGGAAGGGGGATTCTGGCCGTGGCGGCCAGTTGTCCGGCCCAGGCCCCGGCGGCATTGACGACGTGGCCACAGGTGACGGTCTCTTCTCCCATCCTCACCCCGACCACCCGGTCCTTCTCTCGAAGTATCTCGTCGACCAGACGGTCGTTCCGAAAACGGGCACCGTTGGCCAGGGCGGCCCGCTTGAAGGCCTCGGCCAGCATCATCGGGTTGACCTGGTCCTCACCGGGCAGCAGGGCCCCCCCGACGATTTCCCTGCAGACGGCCGGCTCGAGTTCACCGACCTCCTCGGGAGAGAGGATCTCCAGCACGAATCCCTCTGGCAGACCGCGGGCGATGTTGTCGACGACCGCCTGTTGCCGGGCTGTCTGCATCAGGAACAGCAGGCCCGGACCCGAATCGAGTTCGATATCCACGCCGGTAAGGTCTTCGAGTTCCCCGGCCAGTTCGGGGAATCGACGATTGCTTTCGACCAGAAAATCACGGAACACCGCCGGCAGGCTTGCGGGCACGGCGTCTCCGCTGTCACTGCCGGTGCGGGTGGCCTGGTAGATCACTCCGCAGCCCAACCCGACCGCTTCACCGACCGGCCAGAGTCCACCGGCCGAGGCGGACGTGGCTCGTCCGGGAAGGTGACGGTCGACGATCAGCACCTCGATGTCCCGTCGTGCCAACTCCCACGCGGTAGCGTGTCCCACCACTCCGCCGCCGGCGATCACTACGTCAACGCCCTGGGAGGTCATGGTGCAGGCCCCACCACCGGCTTGGCTCCGGCCGGTTCAACATCGCCCGGCTCTCCGTCCGCGCCGGCCAGCTGTCCCAGCGTCAGCGGGACGAGCGGCGGCCGGAATGCGGGAGGCCCGATTTCCTCCGGGGTGTTGCAGCCCAGGTCGAACAACCGGCGGCTGCAGGCCGGCTGGCACATCCGTCCCTGGCAGGGTCCCATCCCCAGCCGCGTGGCCACTTTCAGGCTCCGCAATGTCGTGCTGCCGGCCGAGACCGCAGCGTCGACCTCGGCCCGGCGGATCTCCTCGCAGCGGCACACGACGGTTGACTCGTCGGCCAACTGGGAAAGTCCCGGTCGGAGGCTTCCCATTTCGTCCAGGCCTCGACGGAATCGTCCCAGCTGCCGCAATCGTTCGCGGACGGGTTCGGCCGATCGTTCGGCCTCCGAGGACGAGACAACTCCACAGCTTGAGGCAACTCCCAGCCCGACCAGTTGGCCGGCCAACTCGGCGACGATGGCTCCGGCCACGCCGGCTCCGTCGCCCGCGGTCCACACTCCCGGCACACTGGTCTGGCCCCACGGATCGGTCACGGGGATCCAGCCACCGGGCAGGTTGGTGGGAGCCAGTTCACAGCCGGCCAGCTGGGCCAGGTCAATTCGCGGCACGAAGCCGTAGCCGACACACAGCGTGTCGACGACGATGGGACGCGAGCGGCTGTGGTTGGGAATCCAGTCCCCGTCGCACGGTGCCACGACCACCTGCTTGAGCCGCTCGTGGCCCTCGGCGCGGGTGACGATGTGCCCGGTCAACAAGGGGATGCCCGCCTTGCGGACACCGGAGACGTAGTCGAATCCCTGTTTCAGCAACTTTCCGTCAGACAGCAGCGAGGGCAACTGCCAGAAGGCGTCGCGTCGTCTCAGCGTGTCGACGATGCCCACCACCTGCACACCCACCTCGTGGAGCGCCAGTGCCACCACCAGCAGGAACGGGCCGGTGCCGGCCAGCAGCACCCGCCGTCCGGGAGCCACACCCTGGGATTTGACCAGCTGCTGGGCAGCCCCGGGAGTCATCACCCCCGGCAGGGTCCATCCGGGGAAAGGCGGCACGTATTCGTACGCGCCCGGTGCCATCACCAGGTGATCAGCCTCAACGATCCGGAACCCGTCGGGACCGCACAGTCCCAGTCGGGGGCCCGGGTGGATATCCACCACATTGTGTCCGGTGAGTACGGTGATCCGGTCGGAGTGCTCGGCCAGGTGCTGTCTCAGTGCCGCTCCACGATCGGGGGTCGGGGGAGACTTCGGAGTGACCGCCGGGTAGCGGTAGATCTGTCCGCCCGGGTGTGGATTCTGGTCGACCACGGTGACGGCCAGACCCCGTTCAGCCAGCGTGATCGCTGTTGCCATACCGGCGGGACCGGCTCCGACAATGACCAGGCGAGGGGCCTCCGATCCGACAGGTTCGGTGGAAGTTGACGGGTTGGTGCTCACGAGACCCCCCCTGCCGATGCCGGATCGCCTTCGTTTCCGTGCTGACGCATCACGACCATGCCGTCGGCGGCCGGCACCAGGCAGGCCCGGCAGTTGGGGCGGCCGTCGATGGTGACCAGGCAGTCGAAGCAGATGCCCATTCCGCAGAAGTAGCCGCGGGGTGCGGCATCACCGCCGGTCGTCCGAAATGCGGTGTGCTGGGCTGCCCACAGCGCTGCGGCGATGCTCTGCCCGGGTCGAGCAAGCACCGTCTGTCCCTCGAATTCGAAGTGGACGTTTCCGGATCGGATCGTGCTGGTTGACATCACACTCTCCTGACCGCAGACACGGCGGGGAGTTCACCGGTCAGTTGGGTGACTTCGACGAATTTTGTCGAAGCGGGAACCTCCAGTGTATGCCGATCTCCCGTCGCCAAGAACCCCGTCCGCTGGTGTGGGAGCCGAGTTCACAGGATGTCGCGAGTGACTTCGCCGCAGACGTCGGTCAGGCGGAAGTCTCGCACCTGGTGTCGGAAGGTCAGGTGGCGGTGGTCGCAGGATAAGTCTCCTGGACCGTTTTGCCGGGAGGTAGCTCTCCGGCCATCGCGGTGTTGGTGACACGATCATTTTCTTTGTGGTTTACTGTCCTGCGGAAAAGCCGGGAGCATCAAATGGGGTGATGGGTCAAACGATGGTTCAAAAGAGAAGCTGTCACGTGGAGAGCCGGATGATGTTTCGTGTGCTGGGGGCCTGGGTTGTTTTGCTGCTGTCGTTGGTCACTACGGCCACCGCCGTCGAGAGGCCTCAACGCAGCCTGGCGTGGAAGGCGGGCCGCTTGGCCACACGGCCGAAGACCGCCGATGCGGTGCTCGTGGTCATCCAGCACGTCAACGGGCATCGCTTCCAGGAGGCGCTGGTGGCGATTCAGGAACTGTCGGACGTGGAAACCCGCCTGAGGTCCGAGCTGGCCCTGGCCGTGGCCGGGCACCTATCCAATGACAATCCGCAGCCGGCGATGCGGTTGGCACGGGAACTCCTGGACCAGGCGATTGGGGCTGATGGCGACGATCTGCTGGCCCGCCGGCTAAAGAATGACCTGGACGTTTTCCAGGCTCTCGATTCGGTTGTCCTTCCCTGGGCTCCCAATCTCGCCGGTCACAGCTGGGTTCCGGCGCCGCAGTTGCTGCCGGCCCGTGACATGATCAGGGACGGGCACCTCGACCAGGGCCGGTCCAGGGTCGGGCAACTTCAGCGAGTCGCTCCACGGACCTACCTGCTGACTTACTGGCAACTGGCGGCCTTCTTTGAAGGCCAGCCCCGTTTTGCCAAGTCGTTTCAGGTCCTGGTCGGGGACCTGGAGAATGTGTTCGCCGATGTCCGCAAGCGGGGAGATGCCGAGGACAAGCGGGCCGTGAAACTCCTCGCCAAGCTGTTGTCTGATGCCCGGCAACATTCGTGGGCGTCGATGACCGTGCCCCCCGAGAGCCTGCTGTATCCGCGGGCCATGCTCGAACCGATGCGGGCCTATTACTGGTGGTGGAGACAGATGGGTGCGGCTCAGCGGCCGATGTCCAAGCAGGGGTTTGACGAGATCATCGCCGGTCAACGGGACCGGTTTCCCGAGAGCGCGATCGTCAAGATCTACACCGGCCGTCGCGTGGCCTGGGCCCCCGACCTGCGGCAGGTCGAGGTGACGGACGGAACCCCGGCGTGGGCCGTGGAACAACGGGAGCTGCGGGCACGCATTGATCACGTGGTCCGCTGGTGGTTCGGGGTCCGGCAGGAACCCGACGGACAACTGGGAGGCGGCTGGGAAGACGACGTGGAATCGCTGCGGCGATTCAGCCAGTCGGCCCTGGTCAGCGGTGACCCGGCCGTCGTCGCCGGCATCCACCGGCTGGCCGACGGGGTCTGGGGCCGGGAGGTCATGGTCAACGGCTTCGATCGTGAGTTGAAGGACGTCGAGCATTCCAGCGAGATGTCGGCTGACACCTCGGTGCTGGTCGCACTGGATTACGGGAATCCCGAACCGGTCGAACGCTGCCAGCAAACCTGCAAGACGATTGACGAGTTGCACTTCGGGACCAACAGGTCCGGCCGTCGCCAGTTCCGGTCGATGGTTCTCAGCGGCACCGAGGTGAGCAAGTCGGACAACCAGGCGTACGACGTGCTTTACAGCGGCCGCGCCATGCGGCCGGTGGCCATGCTGGCCTGGTATTCGAGGAACCCCCGCGCGGTGAAACTGTTGTCCGACTGGTCTCGGACCTGGACCGCGGCGGCTGTTCGTGCGGCTGACGGAAAACCGGCCGGGGTCTTTCCCGCGGCGATTCACTTCGGTGACGAGCGGCTCAACGGGACAGGCAGCTGGTGGGATCCGGGCCTGGGAGATCTCTACCGCTGGAAGCCCCAGGACCTGGACATGGTCTGGGGAAAAATCCTGCTGGCTTACCGGTTGACCGGTGACGAAACGCTTCTCCGAGGCATCCATTCGCAGCTGGACATTCTCAGGAAGTACCAGGGCAAAAGAATCGAGAACCCGGATCCCGGATCGCTCGACTGGGTCGGCATGCAGTTGCAGCCGCATCTCTGGCTGGCCCGTTGGTACCGCAGCTACACCGGCCGTGACGACTACGATGACCTGATCGGGGCCGCCGGCGGTTACGGCCGGTTTCAGCTCACCGGGAAGACGACCGAGGCTGACCACACCCACGCCGGTGAACTGGCGGCGATGAGGTTCAACCTGCCGATGCTGACGACCGAGGTGCGTGGGACCGACCGGATCAACCTGCTGCCCTTCTCTCTGGTGGGCCCGATGACCGGCGGGACGGTGGCCATCACGCAGGCGCCCTCTTTTGCTGTGACCTGGCGAAATGTCTCGCCCGACTTTGCCGTCCTGGTTGGAGCTCGCGACGACAGGTCGGTGGAGGCCTGGGTCCACACCTTCGCGGAAAACGAGAAACCTCTGGTCCGGTTCTGGCAGTTGCAGCCCGGCCGGTATCGCCTGGAACGCAGAGACGACAACGATCACGACGGGACCATCGATCCGGTTGTCGCCGAGAGTATCGAGTTCGACCATGTTGAACGCCTGGCCGGAGTGTCGTTCCACCTGCCCCGGACCACACTCTGCCAGATTCGTATTCGGCAACTCGAGGCCTTCGCCGCGGTGCCCGTTATGCGGCCCGACCTGGCCCTTGGGCCACGTGATCTTCGTGTGCAGCGGGCTCCCGACGGCAAGCAACCGGGACGGGCCTCGATCACGGTTCACAACATCGGTTCGGCACCGGCGACGGACGTGAGGCTGGAGGTGTTCGCGAAATCTGCCGATTCGGGAAAGTCACGTTCGGTCTTCCAGCAGCAGCTTGGCACTCTCGAAGATCCGGCTGACCTCGTCAGCCGTAAGAAAACCGTGACGTTTGAGTGGCGGTCACCGTTTGCGGGACGCATTGAGTTGGAGGCCCGGGTTCGTTGTGATGCTGGTCGCTCGAAGCGGGAAATCAACTCGCAGAACAACCGGGTGTCAGTCGCGGTCGGTCGACCAGGTTCGAGGAATCCGCGGGACGGACGGTCCCGCTGACGGGAACCCAAGTGGTGGACGGACTGGATGGAGGGGGCAGTGAATACTGCTACCCCGTGCGGACGTCGACCGATTGCTACCACGCCAGCTGCGGGTCGCGCCGAAATTGAGTGGAACTCGCCCCTGGGTTCCGATTGGGACTTCTTGCCCGAAGGCAAAGAAAATCAGCTCGTCGCACGATGAGTGCGACGAGCTGATTTTTATCTCGAGTCGGGATGACAGGATTTGAACCTGCGACCTCTGCGTCCCGAACACGGTGCGGCTTCTTCAACACTGCGTGATTGCCGGGACTTATACCCGATTTCGTGGCACAGGCGAAGGCGTTCGGGTACAAAAAAACGGATCAGAAACGGATCACATTCGCCCGCTGCTGTTTCCGGCCCGCTGATGACAAAACTGTCCGCCATGGAGAATTCCCTGTGAACGCAAAAGCCGCCGCACTGTTGATGGTCGGGCTTCTGGGGGCGCCAGTGGTTTTCCATCTGACCCAACCCGACTGGGAAATTCTGCAGCAGGCCGACGGTTACCGGTTCATGTTCAACCGCCGCACCGGCGAGTTCTTCGTCCCGGGTGTGACCGGTGTCCATTCCCCCGGCGAAAAGCTGGTCCCGATTGCTTCGAAAAAGAAGTCGGTTGAACAGCAGGCTCGCAAGACACTCAACAAGAACGAACTTGGAGAACGGAAGTCAAAGAAGATTGGCTTTGACTGGACGCAGGTGGACCCGGAAGTCCAGGACGGGGCAGGTCGCAAGATTGGCTTTGACTGGACCAAGGATATTCCTCCCGAGGAGATGGCCGACATCCTTGAGCAGATGGAAGCTCCGTCTCCATCGCCTACCGAACAGAGCCTGGGTGATCGGCTCATTGATGTGATCATTGTCACTTCGGGTGAAACTTTGCTGATGTGTGCTGTTGTAAGCCTAATTGGGTTTGTGTGGTTTTATTTCAAACCTGCCCCAACGGATTCCGATGACTGAACACCCGCCCACCGGGCCGACCGCGGCGAAGGAAAAGACGCGGGGCCTGATGGGACGCTACTGATTTGATTACCAATGCAATTGGTTTGTTTTCTGGGTAATTGGGATAGAAAAACTGGTAATTGTGGAGGAAATTTGAGGAAATGGAACAGAAAACGGTTGAGTTCGATTATGAACCTATTGGTGAAATGAAGAAGAAAATTGACAAAGAAAACAGCGAGGGATGGTACGTTCACCAAGTGGTACGTCTCGGTAAATACAATTCCGGGAGTGTAAAAGACCAAATAAAATATCGTTCCCTAGTTGTTTACCGGAAAGACGAGGAGTAATCACCGTTCTTTGCTGGTACTCAAAAGGCCAAACAATCCCCTATCGCGTTTGAATCACCCCGCGTTTTCACCGTATGGGGTGGGGTGCTGGTTCTGATTGCCCCCCCCGGGGCCAGTTGACGCCGCCTGGCCCCGCGGCTGGACGACGTGCCGGGGACGAGCCGGCCCGCAGGACCAGACGGCAAGTCAGGCCAATACGGCGGCTTGGATGTCGCGCAGCTGATTCTCCACCGTGGCTAACGCAGATTGATTCGCCGTTGCCTGTCGGCCATCGTTAGCCCGCTGCCTTAGCTCGCCGTAGCGCGTTACGGCGTCTTGGACCAGCGGGTGGGCCAGGATCCAGCCTTGCTGGACCTTGGCGGGGTCGACGTCGTGGACGTCGGCCCCGCTGTACCCGACGTCAATTAACCGCTCGCGAATCACGAGCTTTGTGCGGTCGATGTCTGCGAACGCTTCGCGTTCCAACTCCCGCAGGTCCTGCTCATGCTGGTTCAGCAAGCCGTCTATTTCGCGGCGAAGCCGCAGCTCGTCGCGAAGCAAACCGATCCGCGCGGCGCGGAGTTTCACGCCAGCTGAAAACGGGTCGACGGCGGCTTTGTCGGCCAGGTCCGCACCTACGACGTCGGCGAGCTGCCGATCAAAGGCCGCACGGCTCTCCATCAGGGCCTTGGCCCGCTTTCCCAGTCGCTGCGCCTTGCGGCGGGTCTTTTCCGGCGCGTCCTTGTCGACAGTCGGCTCGACCAAGTGTGTCCATCGCGTCATTTTCGGTGTCCTTTTCGTGCAAGTGAAACCGGTAGGGGGATTAGCCCCAGTTCCCTGGAAGTAGGTGAGCTTGTTTTCATGCGTCCTAGAGACAACTGCAGCTGCCGCTCGTAAAGACTTTGCATCGCGATGTCTGTCGGCGGCAGTGCGTGTTGTGCTGCTTTGGGCGGTCGATCCTGGATCTCACGACCAAGGCCGGTGATCGAAAACCAGGCGTGCCCGCAAATTGTTGTGGCCGTTTTGACCCATTGCCTGACGATCGCTGGCATCGCGAGCTGCTCGACGACGATAAATGCCGCGGAAGACTCAGCGCTCCCGTCCCAATCAGCACCGGCTAGTAGCGTCTCGGGAATCCAGTGCTCGCTGTCGTCAGCGGAGTCAGGGTGCCGCTCGAGTTCGAGCAGCTTTTCGAGCGTCGCAAGGGCGGCACCCAGTCCCGGCTGGCCCGCAATCGCCCGTGCAAACAGGTCCCCTTTGGGGGTTATCGCGATGCCGCCGGTGCGACCTGTCCCCGAGCGTGACAGTTCGATGAGTCCGGCCGTTTCGAGCTCTTCCAGGGCTCGCTGTCGGCGCTTTCTTTCGCGTTCGTCACCACCGTCGCCCCGCCAAGGAATGCCGCCGTCGGCCTGATGGGCCAGCCGGGCCTGGCCGGCTGCTTGTGGAAGTGGCCCCATCCACGCGCGAACGGGAAGGTAAACGGCGTCGAGCTGAGCGATTCCGCGGACCAGGGTTCTCTTGGTAAGGTTTTCCATGTCACATCGTGTTTCTGTGTTGGTGTTCGGCTCTTCCGGGTGCTAGCGGTGTCCGGTGACGGGTTAGGACCCGCTCATTCGGCCGAAGGTGCCCAAGATTGCCCTTCCCGAAGGGGGCCATCTTGGGCACCTTCGATGATCGTTCGTGGCAAGGACCAGGCCCAACCGCCGTCAAACCCGCTCTTCGTTGGCTTCCCGCCTAGCCTGGAAAGCGCCCGCCGCAAGGTCTTGGTTGGGATTCCCAGCTCACGCGCGTCGGCCAGCACTCGCTTAGATCCAACTGGGCCGTCCGCCAAAATGTCTCGCAGAAATTCTGTCGCTTCATCCGTAACCGATTCCCGTCCTTCCCCGGCCGGTGCCAAGGCTTCGTCGGCCGTCACCTTCACGGGTCCGGCTTCCCAACGGACGAACGGCGGCTTTCCCGGCCCATCGGCTTGCACGGTAAACGCCAGCCCGTCGGTCCTCGGGCTCAGATTGCTCTTTGTAGGGAGCAACAGTCGTCGTCGCTCGTCGTCGCGGTCTTTGCAGCACAGGAATGCCGTTCTCGCAGCTGCCACAAATGCCAAGGATCCAGTCGACCGGTGAAGGGCGCTTTGCCCCTGCGACTTGTTCAAATGGGAGACGAGAAGCACTGCGACGGCGTGCTCGGCGGCAAGATCAGACAGCGGGGCCAGCAACCCGCGGACGTCACTCGTCCGGTGCGAGTCTACCCGTCCACCGAGATAGGCCGTGATTGGGTCGATGACGACCAGACGGCAGGCGGCCCTGGTTGAACGAATGGCTTCGTCCAACATCAAAAGGTGGTCGTCGAGCGAAAAAGTGGCCTGCCGCGTCGTACCCGTCTCCGAATCGGTCGACTCGATAGCGTTCAGTAGCGTGACGTTTCGTGGATCTCCGCCGGCGCGGTCAAACCGTGGCCTCATCGTGTCCGCGGGGTCATCTTCAGCCGACAAGAACACAGAGCCGCCCGGGTCGGCCCCTGGCGTGCCGTCGGGCCAGCCACGACCGCTCGACAGCCTGGCGGCGATGTCGGTTGTGATCATAGATTTTCCCAAACCGGGATCGCCCGTCAAAATGCTCAATTTCCCCAGCGGGATCCGTTCGGGCCACAGCCAGGAAATCGACTCGGGCTGGACGTCGCCTAAATTGACCAAGATCGGCCGGCGTCGGGTGTAGTGTTTTTCCTGGTCGTCGGGCTGGATTTCCGCGATCCGATATTCGACGGCAGACTCGACTAGCTCGGTCATACCTCGCAAAGCAGCTGATTTCGATTTCTGCGATTCTATGAAGTCCGCAACATCGCCCTTGTCGGGGCAATCGGGCCACAAATCCCCGAGACGGGCAGATTTGATGGCCGGCGGATTTCGCAGCCCATCCAGGGCAATCGCGGCATCGCGAGCGGCGTTTTCCCCTGGCTCGTCGTTGTCGGGGACCATCGTGACAAGCAGCCCATCTACGCCGCCTAGTGGCGACCAGTCTGTAAGGCCGACTGCCGAACTACCGCCGGCCCAAGTCGTGACTGTCAAGTTGCCATCGGCTTCCAGGATGGCTGCTGCGGCGTCGCACGCTTTTTCGCCTTCGACGACGACGACGTTTCGGCAGCCTGCCGCGATTGCCCTCTTTAGCTCAGGCAAACGATAAAGCGGCCGCGGGTCGGCCATTGCTTTGACTTGCCACATTCCGTCGGTGCGGCTGATTGGCCGGAACGTCTTACCCGAACTCGTGTCCCATCGCGCGACGATTCCACATGGCTGTCCGGCTGAGTCGCGATAGCACCACACCGCGGTGCGTGGACCCAGCCGCTGCTCCAGGTCTAGCAGCCCGGCTCTCGCAGTGGGGTAGGTCTTTGCATCGGCCCTTGCGCAATTGGGTTCCGTGGCGACAGCTGATCCTTCTACCTTCAGGTCGGCCCAGCTGAGACCGCACGCCCTCAGGATGTCGTCTGCTCGGCAGCCGGCAAAGCAGCACAGCAGCAACCTTCCATCTTTCAGCGTCACCGACAGGCTTGGCGTCTTGTCGTCGTGGGCAGGGCAACGCGCGGACCAGGAGCCTGCTGCATCAGCCCTGGCCCGTACACTCTTCAGCCTGTCCAGCAGTTTTGCCGGGTCGTCCATTGTGTCGTCCTTCAAATCGTCCGATTGATCGCTCAATGCATGCGAGCAGTTCGAGTTTGCGTCGTGCTCGGAATCCTGCTGGGGTCCCGTGCAAAAGGGCGTCCGCGACTTCGGCATGGAGCCTGGTTGCGTAATCCCGGAAGTCGGCGACGATGTCGGTGGTCATCAATTCAGATGCCCCAGCGGCTCTGCAGCTCACGACACGCGTCGTCGTGGTCTTCGGTCGCGGCGCTCGAGTGAATCTCACCCGCTGGCATTGCCGCGCGGGTCGACGCGTCCATGTATTCCTTGACCCATTGCTTCGTCGTAAACCAACGTCCCCCGTCATGGACGGCCCGCAGCCGCACGCCGCGCGATCCGTTTCGGATCCGCCGGTGCAGCGTCTTCACGTGTGGCGGTTTCCCGCATCGTTGTGGGAACAGCTCCGCGGCCTTCTCTAGTGGGATGAGTTCTCGTCGGTCGTCCATCAATTGTCCCTCGGGTTCCTACGTGGGGCCTCTACCCTTATCGCGCGGCGCTCGCGCGATTTGGGGGGGACCGGGCCGCTTCTTCTGCAAGCCGTTGCCCCAGGAGCCTGCTTTCCCGAGAAACGCCCGTGGACGAAAAAAAGAAAAAGATCGAACGGCGCTCGCGCCGTCCGATCAGTCGACCGTGACGTCAGTTTTTTTTCGCGATGCCCGCTCTTCGGCCCGAGCCTTGACGATCATCTTCCAAACCGCCGTCCCGGCGATCGTGGACGGGGCGCAGTCAAGCCGCTCCGCCAATGCTCGCTGGGTCACGTCGAGCATCTCGCCGGGCTCCATTTCCGACGTCGCGAGCATCAACTTTTGGTTTACGGTCAGCGGCACCAAGCGGTCTCGCCTCACGAGCGCCCTGGCGTCGGCATTAATGCCCGACCATGTGCCACCGTCGCAGTCGAAGCCCTTCGACTTCAGCAGCCGATAGGCCTGGTCAAGGCACTCCAGCTCGGTCGCTACACCGACGGGCCTCCCGAGCAGTGTCTTCAGCTCCTCGAGCAAACGATCTGACTCGTCCCGGCCTTCACGCCGACACGACTCAATGAAATCGTCACGCTTGGCGGCTTGCGACTCGGCAAGTACCGCCGCCATGGCTGACCAAGTTTCACTGGTCAGCCCTGCCGCCAGCCTGGCGACATGTGTCGCCAGCCGAAACGCCCGCAAGCGAGCTTGGGCCCGCTCCCAGCCGTCTGAATCCTGGACGCAATCGCCCGCTCGTCGCCCCATCCTTGTCCCCCTTTCATCTGTCCTGACAAAGGAAGCGGTCGACTTGACCCGCGATCTCGACGAGTTCGCGTCGCGTGGTTTCAACGTAGATATTCGTGCTCGACAGATCATCGTGCCCCAGCCACCGCTGTGCGGCCTGCTGACCAAATCGCCCGGAAATGTCCGAAGCGATGGAGTGACGTAAACGGCCCGGTGTCCAGGACGGCACATCAAACCCGGCGCGCCTGCACCGAGCGATTCCACGTGTGACCGCGCGTCGATAGGAACTGGTCGTGTAGTGGGGACCGACTGTGCCACTGGTGTTGGCCTTGTCCGGCCGGCCCGGCTGAAACAGGTACGCGTCAGAATCTGGACCGAAGAACTCTGAGACAATCGGCTGCACGGACTTGGGGATTGCCTTCTGCAGCGGCCGGCCATGCCGCCACGCGGTCTTGTGAGTGACAGGTTCGTAGACCCACACTTCGCCTGTCATGTCGATATCGCGCTGCCGCATGACGACGACTTCACCGGGCCGCATCCCGCACGCGTATTGAATTCGGACCATCGCAGCGACATCGGCCGACAGAAACGGCAGCACCTGTTCAACGACCGACCAGGCAACCGCCGTGACGGCCTGCGATGGCTCCGCGGTCAAGCCTTCAAGATTCGGCCGGCCGGCTCTCAGGCCCACGACTGTTGCCAGATCGGCGCACTGGCTTCCGGTGACGCCGGACTCTGGCACGGCGGCAACCGCCCAGCGAAACCAGAACCTGACGCGGCCGACTCGGTTGTTGATTGTCCTGTGACGGTATCCGCGACGAATCAACTCGCTCTGAACCTGGAGCAACTGCGGAGCCCCAAAGTCACAAGCGTCCGAATTGCGGAACAGGTCGAGCACGGCCCGCACAGTTTCGCGAACGTGTAGGAAGTCAACTGCCGTCGAATAGGACTCTGCGAATTCCAGGTATCGGGCGGCCAATCGTGCGACCGACATCTGCCGCACGATTGGCGGTCCTGGATTATCCAGCTCACCGGCGCGAAACTTCGCCAGCCAGTTTTCGTACGCGGCTTCCGCTTCAGGCGTTCCAAACTTTCCGAGCCAGTAGCGACGCCGTCGGTATTCAACGACGGCTCGGCCGTTGCCAGATTTCCGCGGCTTGGGAGTCCTTGTTGGCATGTGCAGTCTCCTTCGAAAACGGATCAAAACGGATCACGTGCGAAGAAGCCGCACTGCCCAACATCGGGCAGGAACTCTCGGCTACTTAGTTTCTCGAGTCGAACGAAAGTCGGGATGACAGGATTTGAACCTGCGACCTCTGCGTCCCGAACGC
>CEUS01115119.1_pt1 | contig 13838 bp, 10 predicted proteins | sample 427031 | NCBI WGS metagenome assembly CEUS01 (sample SAMEA2622837, study PRJEB7988) | marine metagenome | biome: marine biome (ENVO:00000447); feature: marine epipelagic mixed layer (ENVO:xxxxxxxxx); material: "saline water (ENVO:00002010), including plankton (ENVO:xxxxxxxx)" | depth 140 m | reverse complement strand
CCGTGGAATCATGATCACTAACTGCAATTACCTTCAGCCCTTTGCTGCCACACAGACTAACAAGATTTTTAGGTGTCAAAGTACCGTCAGAATACGTGGTGTGCAGATGCAGATCAACTTCTATCATTTCATCTGCCTCCCCAGATTTTCACCAAACTTCCAAATATATATTCAATACTCAAATTCCCTGTCCACCCTTTCAGTCAACAATACAGTCCCGGAAAAATCATCCACATCAAACATCACACTATTAAAACGTACAGGGCCTGTCTTCACAAATGATAGTCTATGAGGGATTTGGTCTAAAAACCTATTCAATACATCTTCTGGTTCGGCACCAATAATGGAATTCACTGCCCCACACATACCCAAATCACTCACAAAACCCGTTCCTTTGGGTAATATCCTGCAATCTGCAGTTGCTACATGTGTGTGTGTACCTGCTACAACACTAACTCGACCATCTAGATACCAACCTAATGCAGCTTTCTCTGATGTCGCCTCCGCATGAATGTCAATAATTTTTATGATTGCATCCTGATGCTGTTGTAAAAAGTTATCCATAGCTCTGAATGGATCATCAAAATTCCCAACGAACACCCTTCCTATGAGATTGACTATCAGTACCCCATTTACATCAACATACCCGGATCCAGGGGTAGAGTCAGGATAATTAAGTGGCCTCAGCACACTGGCTTGGTCATTTAAAAGTGGAATTATTTCCTTCTTATCCCAGATATGATTACCTGATGTTATGACATCAACCCCATAGGAAAATATTTCCCTGGCTGTATCTGGGGTAATCCCAAGACCGCCGGCTGCATTTTCCCCATTTGCAACCACTATGTCCAATTCCAACTGCCTTCGCAAATCCGGCAGTATTTTTCGAACAGCCTCGCGGCCAGGGCGACCTACGATGTCCCCAATCATCAATATTCGCAACGAGAAATTCCTAATCCCATGTAATCACTACACTCTAGAAGAAAAATGCTTACATTGGTTGCTTGTGCATGCAACTACACTAATATTTAACTGCCAAAATTACTCTGGAAGATCACTTAGCATACTCGACGCTTCGACTTTCCCTAATCACGGTGACCTTGATCTGTCCAGGATAGGTTAGAGTTTCCTCTATTTTCTTCACTATATCCCTAGCCATTGTTGTCGCCGAAACGTCATCTACCTTATCAGGCTGCACTATAATCCGTATTTCCCTGCCTGCCTGTATTGCAAAACATCTTTCCACACCATCAAATGATCGAGCTACGTCCTCTAGAGCCTCAAGTCGCTGTATGTAGTGCTCCACTGTATCACGCCGTGAACCCGGCCTGGCTGCACTTATAGCATCAGCCGCGGCTACCAGAAAAGATTCTATGGTGCTATGGTCATCATCATGGTGTTCTGCTATGGCAGTTATAACTGGTTGAGGTATCTTATTCTTTGCAGCCACATCAGCACCTATCTGTGCATGAGGACCTTCAATCTCGTGAGTAAGTGCTTTCCCGATATCATGTAAAAGACCACCCATTTTTGCTACTTTAACATTGACACCTATTTCACTCGCCATCATACCAGCCAAATGAGCAACTTCTATACTGTGCTGCAAGACGTTTTCTCCATAACTGAAGCGGTATTTTAGTCTGCCAAGTAACTTGGCTAGTTCAGAGTTGACGCCTCGAACCTCTGTGTCCATTAGTGTCGCGTCCCCAGCTTTCTTGATCGTTTCCATCAATTCTTCTTCAGATTTGGATACCATCTCCTCTATCCTGGCTGGGTGAATCCGTCCATCCGCAATCAACTTTGTTACTGCTAATCGCGCAGTTTCTCTGCGTATTGGATCAAACCCAGATAGAGTTACCGCCTCCGGTGTATCATCGATTATAAGATCTATACCAGTTGCCTTCTCTATGGCTCTAATGTTTCTTCCTTCACGACCAATGAGACGACCTTTCATTTCATCTGTTGGCAAAGGAACACTAGTTAATGTGGCCTCAGAAACAACATCAGACGCGAGTCTCTGAATGGCAAGTCCTAAAATGTTACGAGCATTGTCCGTGGCTTCGTCTTTAGCACTCTCTTCCATATCTCTGTAGCGAATGGCGAGCTCTTGCCCCATCTCTTCTTCAGCCAGACGCATAACCTCATCACGAGCCTCGTTCTCTGAAAAGTTTGATATCTCTTCTAGCTTCGTCAGTTCCTGACTTCTTAACTCTTCCAAATCTGTACGAAGGGAATCAGATTCTTTTTCCTTGTCAACTAGAGCTTGCTCTCGTCGGTCCAGATTATCAGCCCGTCTTTCGACATTTTCCTCACGGTTAGAGACACGACGCTCCATTTGTTGCACTTCAGATCTACGTTCCCTCAGCTCAGCGCGTTCACTTTCACTAACAGACCTGATACGCTGTGCTTGATCACGTGCTTCTGTCAACAGTGCACGCTCCTGAACGCGTGCATCATCCAACATCCTTTGTGCATCTTGTCGGGCTGACTCAAGCTTACCACTCGATATTATTCGCCAGCCAAAATAACCGCTAAGTCCACCAACCACTAAACCAACGAGGATGGCAACAATCGCAGCGATAAATTCCATCGCTACTCACCTCCTCATCTAATATTTTCAACCCTTATGTAACAAAACCTAACATTCACCAATGGTACGGCCCTTAAAATCTCGTGTCAAATCTAAATATCTCCAGAACTAAACCATTCTCATTCACCTTCATCCCAGCAGACTCAATCTTGCAGTAATTAAATCTTTTGCCAAACACTATACTCAAGGACTTCCATTCATCTATAATCCAAAAGTACAAGGAATAGTGATCCATACGCTAGACTTACCGGAATGTGTCCACTTTCATAATTGTGGTGCTAATAGATCAAAAACGTTAGAAAGGCTAGTCCAGGTGCTAAAAACAAAAGGTTGCGGTGAAATTAATAATTCCCATATAGGTAACAATGAAACTTTAGCTGGATGGGTCCACCGTCGAAGAGACCATGGGAATCTTATTTTTGTAGATTTACGGGACAGAAGTGGCATTATTCAAGTAGTTTTCAACCCCGATCTCTCACCACAGTCACATAAAATTTCTCAGCAACTTCGCAACGAATGGGTTATACAAGTAACTGGCACAGTAAATCCAAGACCAGATGGCACACAAAATGCAGATTTAACCACTGGAACTGTCGAGTTAGTATCCGAACAGATTAAAGTCCTAAATACTTCTAAAACACCTCCATTTTACATAAATGAAGATTCTGAAATAGATGAATTCATAAGACTGAAATACCGGTACCTAGACCTCCGCAAGCAAAATATGAAGAAAATTCTATCTATTAGACACCAAGTTGTGAAATTCATGCGTGATTTTCTGGACCAGCGGGAATTTTTGGATGTAGAGACTCCCATATTAATCAAAAGTACTCCTGAAGGAGCTAGGGATTATTTGGTTCCTTCCAGACTATATCCAGGCAAGTTTTATGCCTTACCACAATCACCTCAGCAACTGAAGCAACTCCTTATGGTGGGCGGTATAGAAAAATATTTCCAGATTGCTCGATGCTTTCGCGATGAAGATCCAAGGGCAGACAGAGTAGTCGAACTGACACAACTAGATGTCGAAATGAGCTTTGTAGACGAAGAGGATATATTGGCCTTAATAGAAGAACTGTACTCATCCCTTGTCAAAACCCTTTTCCCTAACAAAAAATTAATGACACCCTTCCCAAGGATGTCATATAAAGATGCTATGGACACCTATTCTACAGATAAGCCAGATCTCCGATTTGAACTTAAGATGTCGGACGTGTCTAAATCAGTAACTAATTCAGAATTCAAAGTGTTCAGTTCTACAATCGCCAAGGGCGGTATAGTAAAAGGATTTTCTGCACCAAGATGCGCCGGGTACCCTAGGAGGCAATTAGATGATCTCGTAGAATTTGTGAAAACTAAAGGTGCAAATGGACTAATCTGGATTGCGCTCGCAGGTGAATCAGGTGATTTGGATAACCTAACCGTAGAACAAATTAAATCGCCCGCATCAAAATTCCTATCTGTAGAAACAGTTAAAAACATAGCTGCTAGTACAGGTGGCGGCATAGGAGATCTAATATTCTTAATCGCGGGGGACGATAAATCAACAAATTTAGCACTTGAGGCATTAAGAAATGAAATGGGTCGCAGACTAGACTTGGCGGACCCTGATATGTTGGCATTTGCATTCGTAACTGACTTTCCATTACTGGAATGGGAAGACGATAGTAATAGTTGGACCGCTATGCATCATCCCTTCTCATCTCCAAAAGATGGCACAGAGCATATGCTAAACACGTCACCTGAATCCGTTATAGCAAAACAATATGACCTGGTATGTAACGGCGTCGAAACTGCTGGAGGAAGCATACGTATCCACCAGCGAAACATTCAAGAAAAAGTCTTTGAACTTATGGGACATTCCAAAGAGGGCATTCAAGAACAATTCGGACAGTTGTTAGACGCTTTAGAATATGGCGCTCCGCCCCACGGTGGATTTGCCGGCGGAATAGAACGCTTGTTGATGGTTTTGACAGGAATAAACAATATACGAGATGTGATTGCATTCCCAAAAACTCAGACTGGCGTAGATCCATTATTCCAGGCTCCTGGAATTGCAAGCGAGGGACAATTAAAGGAACTCCATTTGAAGACGACGGAAGAATAGTATTATCTAATCAAGTCACGTCTTTGTTTCAATCTACTTTTGGATAAGGAGTAATCTATGTTCGATGTCATAGTATCCAACGGAACCTTGATTGACGGAACAGGATCACCGAGCTACGAGGCCGATGTAGGAATTTCAGGAGACAAAGTAACCGCTATTGGGGATCTGTCTGAAGCTACCTCGAAACGGACTATCAATGCTACGGGACTAGTAGTAGCACCAGGTCTAATCGACAGCCATGTACATTCAGACGGTGTTTTATTAATTGACCCTCAACATGCCAATAGCCTACGCCAAGGAGTAACCACTGAGATACTTGGGCAAGACGGTTTATCTTATGCCCCTCTATCGCAAGAAAATTATCAAATATATAGAAAATATCTCGTAGGGATTCTAGGAGAACCTCCCGAAGAATTGGATATGAGCTCTGTACGGTCATTCCGATCCCATTATCACAAGAAAACGTCTATCAATACAGCTTACCTTGTCGCTCATGGTGCTATTCGTCTAGAGACGCTTGGATTCCAAGATGTGCCTATGACAGGGCAATCCTTGAAGAAAGCTTGCGACCTCATCAAACAAGGCATGGAAGAAGGTGCTGTCGGATTTGCAACCGGTCTTTCATATCATCCGCAGGCATGGAGCGATACGAATGAACTTGTTGCACTATGTGAAGCGACTAATGAATTAGATGGAGTGTACGTCACACACCTAAGAGATGTAAATACAGATAGGGCATTTGGAGGAGGAGGGATACCTGAAGCCCTTGAAATAGGAAGACGGTCAGGTGTTAAAGTTCATTTTTCACATACTAGAACCTCAGAAGAAAATGCAGGCAAGGTTGGAGAAGTACTAGAACTTATAGATAAATCAAAAGATCAAGTCGACACGACACTGGAATTGTACCCCTACCCAACAGGTAGCACTTTCTGCACAAGTCTCCTCCCTAGCTATGCCCATATAGGAGGTCCAGACGAGATACTTAAAAAATTAAATGATCCATCTGAAAGGAAAAAACTTGGCAAGTATATGGAAGAAAATACTGTCAAATCAGCAGACCAAGCTATCTTGTCATCTGCACCAAACAGTAAACATCTCGAAGGAATGTCAATGATTAAAATAGCGGAGGAAATGGGACTTCCAGTAGGTGAGGCTCTTTGCCAACTCCTCTTAGAAGAGGATTTAAAATTAGGATTTTGGCTGACACCTCCTGCGGATGTATCTGCCTGGCGACAGGTAAGTAAAGATGCTCTTACCTTCCTATCTAGGCCTGATTATATGGTTGGCAGCGACTCTATCCCAGTCGGAGGTCATCCCCACCCACGCGCATATGGTACTTTCCCAAGATTTTTGGGAAGGTTACGAAGGCAATTCGGGGTTCTTTCTCTTGAAAAAATGATCCAACGTATGACTCAAAATCCTGCGGAAAGATTCGGTCTGAAAGGCCGGGGAATTTTGAAAAAGGGTAATTACGCTGACATTGTCATTTTTGATCAACACAAAATCATAGACACAGCTACGTACGATGACCCACATCAGTTCCCTGTAGGGATACCCTACGTCCTAGTTAATGGAATGATCGCGGTTGATCAAGAACGCTGCACAGGAATTTTGGCTGGATATGCCATTCCATAAATAAATCGACAGGATTATCGTAATTGCCCGAATTATTGCAAAATATCCTGATAATACTTGCTGTGCTGATTGGGGCATCTGTGTCAAGCATTATGGGATTCGGATTTACCATACTGATTAGTCCAATATTACTACTCTTGTCTTTGGATCCTAAAACAGTTGTGGTAGTTGTCAATTTCTGTATCCTAATAATTTCTTTTATGGTACTGATCCAATCAAAAAACCACCTGCCAATCAAGGAAATGACACCTGTAACGATAGGAGGCGTACTAGGAGTACCATTAGGAGTTCTTGCATTAAACTATGCTAACGACAACACCCTAAGCCTAACTATAGCCATTGTGGTCATCATTCTGACTACAATGGCTGTTAGGCATATAACTATACCTTCGATGCATAACCAAATTATAAGCATGATTACCGGAGTTGTAATCGGGGCAGTAGTGGGATCAACTGGAATAGGTGGAGTGTTAATAGCAATATCTTTGTTGAGCAAGAATTATGGAAAACTGTCTCATAGAGCAGCAATATCTTTTTTCTCCACACCAGCAATAATAATTTCAATCATTGGCTACGCGATCACAGGTTTATTAACACAGGAACGGTTATTTCTAATTTTAATTTCCATTTTTCCAATCATATTAGGTTTCACGTTTGGAACGAAGTTGTTAAACAGCATCAACGATAAGACATTCCAAAACGGGGTGATAGCTTTAACGTTTGCATCTTGTGTACTAATATTATCTAAAGCAATTTTTCAATCTATATGACTCGAGAGAGTGCATTGCGAATAAAATATCAGTGTACTGGATGTATAGTCCTTATATATATTAACTCGATCATATATCCTAATACGACCACGTTGAAAGGAACGATTTAATGGTCACAGAGGAAAATTTTGACCTCACAGAACTTCGTAAACGTATACGACATTCCGCAGCACATGTAATGGCAGATGTAGTAACACAAATGTTTCCAGAAGCTAAACTTGCCATCGGCCCTCCCACTCAGGATGGATTTTACTATGACTTCATGGTATCTAAACCGTTCTCAGAACAGGATTTAGCCAAAATAGAAAAACGGATGAAAAAGGTAATACAACGAAATCATACATTTGAATATCAGGAGTATGACAGAGACGAAGCTTTGAAACTAAATTCTGATGAACCTTTGAAGCTCGAAATAATTAATGAGATTCCTTCGAACGAGAAAATTACTACCTACAAACATGGAACATTTGAAGATCTGTGTGCAGGCCCTCACGTCAAATCTACTGGGGAAATACCGGCTTTCAAGCTATTAAACGTTGCGGGTGCTTATTGGAGAGGCGATGAAACTCAGCCAATGCTACAAAGAATATACGGCACCGCTTTTGAATCTAGAGACGCCCTAGAAGAACATCTCGTCAGGCTTGAAGAGGCCCGTCGCAGAGACCATCGTATTCTAGGTAAAGAGCTTGATCTTTTTTCTATACATCAAGAGACAGGACCAGGACTCATAATCTGGCACCCCAAGGGGGCCAAAATTAGAGGACTAGTCGAAGAATTCTGGAAGAATGAGCATGAAAATGCGGGATATGAACTTGTATACACACCACATATAGGGAAATCGACCCTATGGGAAACGAGTGGTCACCTAGAGTTTTATGCCGAAAACATGTATGCGGCCATGAATATGGATGGGCAAGATTATTATTTAAAGCCGATGAACTGTCCTTTCCACATCACCTATTACAAAACGAGTTTGAGAAGCTATCGAGATCTACCTATGCGAATAGGTGAATTGGGCACAGTTTACCGATATGAAAGGGGAGGGGTCGTACAAGGGCTACTGCGAGTACGTGGACTCACCCAAGATGATGCACATATATTTTGTAGACCTGACCAAGTTGAATCTGAGATCAACGGGGTTTTAGATCTAACCTTTCATCTTTTAAGTAGTTTTGGATTCAAAGAGTACGAAATAATGCTGGCTACTAAACCTGAAAAATCTGTCGGATCAGACGATAAATGGCAACTTGCTACTGATTCACTACGCCGCACATTAGACTCTCGTAACACTGAATATTCTGTAGATGAAGGCGGAGGGGCTTTCTATGGTCCTAAGATAGATGTACATATTAAAGATGCTTTAGGCAGAAAATGGCAAATAACAACAGTGCAATTCGATTTCAATCTGCCAGACCGATTTGGCCTAACATATGTAGGAGAGGATAGCGCAGTTCATCAACCATACATGATTCATAGGGCTTTATTAGGAGCGATGGAACGTTTTATGGGAATACTCATAGAACATTATGGAGGCGCTTTCCCAACCTGGATAGCACCGGTACAGGTTAAAGTAATCCCTATAGCAGAACGTCACAATTCTTACGGTCAACAGGTAACTTCATTACTGGTTAATTCGGGTATTAGGGCCGATTTAGACGACAGAAATGAACGCATGAACTTCAAGATACGTGACTCCCAAATTCAAAAAGTACCTTACATGCTGGTGGTGGGCGACAAAGAGGTTGAGACCTCTACCTTAGCAGTGAGATCACGGTCTGCTGAAGATATAGGGGTATTAACTACAGAAGAATTTAAATCACGCGTATTAGCAGAAATCAACAGTCGCATATAATTGATTTTTTAGACTGTCAAACAATTGGTTTGTTAATGGAAACAGCCACGTCCTGGGATATCCCAAACTCCCTCTACTAAACCATTCCTAATACCTACAAAGCGATCCCACTGGTTAACAAGACCGTCTTGATATCCGGGGTTTAGCATAAACTTGTCTCCAATTTTAAGTGGCATTTCCCCATCAGATTTAAGCACTATCTGTTCTGACGCAATGGATTCAACTGTCACTCCAGATAATCCATCAACATCGGGTATCAGACTTCCTCCTACTGCAAGGCCTCTACTACCCACATCGCCGATAGCAAAATCAGGTCTTGGAGTACTAATCACACTTGCAAGTACCTTACCAGCATATTTAAACATGCCCATGTGTTTAGCACTAGTTCCCATCAGCGCGTACGTACCACCCTCTACTTCCGTGATTCCACCAATATCTCGAGCTAAGTCGTATGACCATGTTTCACCACTTGAGACTATTTCGACTGGTATCCCATCATCTTCTATCGCTTTCTTGACATCCAAACAGATCTGTATCATCTTCGCACCTTCAAGATACCTTTCATCTCTAGTTGGGTGCCCATATAAATGCTGATGACTCATAACACCTCTAAATTCTATTCCTGGCAATTCACTAATTATCCTGGCCAATTCGACGCCTTCTTCAATGGTACGTATCCCCGCCCTATCCATACCAGTATTTATTTCAATCAGAACACCGATTGTCACTCGTTCACGCACTGATATATCGGATATGTCACGTACATTCTTTAGGCTATCTACACAAACTTTGATATCCCCCCGTCTTGCCAAGCCACACAACCTTACGATTTTGTCCTCTGAAACTATCTGGTTTGGGATAAGTATGTCCGTAATGCCTCCAAGAAACATAGCTTCTGCCTCAGAAACTTTCGCGCAACACACACCACCAACTGTGCCGCCTGCTTCAATTTGCATCCTCGCAAGAAAAGGAGTCTTGATGTTTTTTGCATGCTCCCTCATCTTGCAAGAACTGTTTTTGTAAGCTTCGGCAACTACGCGAAAATTATGTTCTAGAGAGTCCATGTCTACTACAAACAAGGGAGTATCTAAATTCTCTACCGATGTTCCTATAGGTGGGCGATATGTATCCATTAGCAGCTTCCTTACCTATATCTTCCTCGCGCAGAAATATTCCAAACTGTCTCAAGAATACCACCGCGAACTCCAAAGAAATAATCATGGAGATTAGAACAAGTTCTCATATCAGATGGAGTGAACCAAACCTTCGATCCAATTGAAGGCACATCAACGATATCTAGGCTTCTTCGAAGGTTAACGTGTTCCGCACTTAGACCTTGCACTGTGACGTCTGTTAGATTATCTACTGAGGGATTTCCCCATTCTGAACCGATAGATTTCCCACCTCCATCAGTTATGATTATGCCGACCTCTGGTAAACTGGTAACCGTCGTCATTACTCTCGCTGCCACGCCAAACTGTGGTTCAAATGTGCTATACGTACCATCTAAAAGCGCATACGAACCAGCCCTTATTTCCGTAACCTCTTCGATCTCACTTACAACATCAAATCCAGTAGTACCACCCACGCTGACCTTATCAACCGATAGACCATCCTTTTCTATAATGTTCTTAGTCTCGATCACATCCCCTATACACCTATGAATTTCATCAGAAAGATTGTTTGTGTCCATATGATTTAATAAACCATGATCTGTCATTAATCCGGCAAAATTTAGACTGGGGGATTCATGGATTACTTTTGCTAATTCTAATGCAGGGTAACCTGGCTCAACTCCACACATATCCAACCCTGAATTTATTTCAACCACTACATCCAATTTTACATTCTTTGATAACGCTATCTCTGAAATACCTCTAACAGCATGAATGTTGTCTGCTGCAAGAGTTATGTTGGCACTCAATGCTAAGGCGCAGAGTCTAACTATCTTAAGTGGTGTTACAGTAACGGTTGTAAGAAATAAATCTGTAAAACCCGATTCGGCAAATATCTCAGCTTGACCTACGGTGGTTACACAGATTCCTCCGGATGTACCACCAGCAGCTACTTGTTTATGGGCAATAGCAGGACAAAGATGTGTGGAAACATTTGGCCTAAGGGTGACGTCCTTATCACAAAAGAAAGAATGCATATACTCAATATTACGCTCAAGAACACTCAAGTCTAATATCAGTGACGGAGTATCCAGTTGCTCTACAGGTGTTCCTATCGGTTTTAATATGGGCGTTTCCATCCCATACTCCTAACTGAGTTTACACTACTTATCATTATATTTTATTTGAAAAACTGGTAACTATTCGACCGTCGCGGAGCATAGCATAACCTCAAGTAGTAGTCCACGTACATAAAACACTCGGAGCCGGATTAGTGTTAACATGACCTAATTATAAATCAATCCCAATAGAATCATTATAGGATCAATGGAGCATGGGAATGGGAAGCGGTATACAAAAAATATCTGACATAGAATTACTGAATGACGAAACCGTAGATTTAGCTTTAAATGTCGAGGTTTCTCCACCGACCGGAAAGACCAAGAACCTCGATGCAGTATTTATGACTAATCTTAGAATAATCAAAATCGGAACCAGTAAAGGGAAAAAAACCATCGTATTCTCCTCCCTTGATGATATAGACTCGGTAAGCGTTGTAGAGGATGACATAGGAATAAGAGGATATGCTTGGGGACTGCTATCCTTCGCAGCTTCAATAATATCATGGCATATGTGGGATCATCCTATTGGATCACCTACAGGATCATTAGCCCTTTTATTAATGGGTGTTTACCTAATCGTTGATCACAAGCTAAGTATAAGGCGATTAAAAATACTGTTTGAAACTAATAGCGGTACAATCGAATATCTAGCCGGTCCGATGGCAAACACTCAGCACATTTACAATTTCGTAAACCGTCTGTTCAACTTGAAAGAAATTAACAAAACGAAATTGATCGGTAACCGTCCCAAAGGAAGAAATATTAGAACAGCCAATCATAGGGTTTTTGCACCTAGATGAAAAACATCGGCAAGTAACCCAAGAATGTGAATTTCAATACCATATTTAACCCAATCTTAAACTAGGCACCACGTCCATATTCCACTGGTAGCTCGCCTCATGCCTCAAATGGAACCATGTCGCCGAGCCAATCATAGCGCCATTATCTGTACACAACTTAGGCTCAGGAACAATCACTTTAACAGGTGATCTTTTGTTAAATTCTTCTCTAAGAAGCGAATTAGCTGCCACTCCACCACCAAGAATCACACCCTTGACCTTGTAGCTGCTTACCGCTTCCAAGGTTAGTGACACTATCGTGTCTACTATGGCTTCTTGATACACTGATGCAACGTGAGCTACTTCGAGGTCATCAGGCACACGCGCATCGCTGTCAGAGTACCATCTGCGCCCTTCAACACGCCTCAAAAGAGCGGTCTTGAGACCGCTAAAACTGAAATCAAGTGATCCTTTGATTCTTGGTCTCGGCATACTAGGTTCTTCACCTGATCCTGATCTAGAAATCCTTTGTATTTCGGGACCTCCTGGAAATCCGAGTCCTAAAACTCGTGCACCTTTGTCAAAAGCTTCTCCGGCGGCATCATCCCTAGTCCTTCCAATCAATTTAAATTGCCCGTGTCCCTCCATTAATATCAAATCTGTATGTCCACCCGATGCAATAAGACACATTATCGGGAAACCTGGATCAGATTCGGGATCCTCTTCACCTAACCAAGAAGCATATATATGTCCCTCTAGGTGATTTACTCCATAAAGTTGTATGTCATGAGAAATAGCCAATCCTTTTGCAGCATTTACCCCTACCAGGAGAGATCCAGCGAGTCCGGGCCCATATGTCACCCCTATTCCATCAATTTGGTTTATCTCAAGATTGGACTCAGCAAGTGCCCTATTAACTACTGGAATAATTGTTACTAAATGCTGTCGAGATGCAACTTCAGGAACTATACCCCCAAAATCAGAATGCATCTCCGATTGAGTAGCTACTACGTTAGAAAGGATGGAACGACCATCCTCGACTACTGACACCGCAGTTTCATCACAAGACGTCTCAATACCTATAAGTTTCATTACTTATGCCTCATTTTTTTTCTAGATATATTCTGTCACAATATAGACCTAAAATGTTTCCACTTCCTTCAACTAACATTACACGGTAATATTTGATACAATTTACTACGAATATACGTTGACTCTATATTTCCTTCTCTGATAAAATTTGATGTCTAGATCCTTGGGTGGCGCCCCTGCTCCAAATCCTTTTAACCCAAGGGTTTTTACGCGTCTGGAGGACTAAAAATTTTGAAGTTTCTAATTGCTTATTCCTTAGTGATAATGTTTGCCAGTATTTCATGTGGGTTTCTTACACCTCCTCCAGTCCCAACCCCACAACCGACTTGGCCGCCTATTCAAACAGAAGATAAGGTAGTTAGACTAGATATAAAAAATCGACGATCTCGAGAACACCATTCTATCGAAATCCTAAAGGGCACGACTGTAATATGGCTGAGTGACGATTCCTCTCTTCACAACATACGCCACACACGCCATCTAAATGATACAGAAACTCTATTCCTAAGTGCTAACTACGCAGCAGGAGAAGACTTTAGAGTAACATTTAATGACGTGGGTGAGTATCGTTATTTTTGCGAGGCACATGCCGGACACAGCATTGCAAGGATATACGTTGTAGAAGAGTTTGGGACATCTGAATTTAAAGAATATTGCACAGGTTCTATCAGGGATCATGATGATGGTAAAGTTTGTGATTGGGTGGGTGATTATAGTCTTACTGATATAGAAAATTTATATGCGAAGTACGAGGTCATAACACCTCACGATCACGAT
>CEUS01202593.1_pt1 | contig 13840 bp, 14 predicted proteins | sample 427031 | NCBI WGS metagenome assembly CEUS01 (sample SAMEA2622837, study PRJEB7988) | marine metagenome | biome: marine biome (ENVO:00000447); feature: marine epipelagic mixed layer (ENVO:xxxxxxxxx); material: "saline water (ENVO:00002010), including plankton (ENVO:xxxxxxxx)" | depth 140 m | reverse complement strand
GGAATTGTTACGTCACGCGGAATGGATGGCTGAAAAACGCCTGGCGATGTTCCAACCGGCAACGCGTCTTGAAGCTAAAATTGACGGCCCAATGATCGTCGGCTGGCAAACCATTGAGGGCGTCGCCAACGTTTTATCGAGTGACAAAGTGGACGTTCGCGCGCGAACAATTAACGACGACAACCGCGCTGCATTGCCCGCCGCCGAATAATCCGCAAGAAATGTTGCGAGCGTCGACTATAACCTGTTGAAAATGTTTAGTTTCCGTCAGGTTCCCGACCTAACTGTGGAAAATTCCGGCGCCGATAATAAAGACGGCAGGGGTACCCCCGGCGCGACGGTCGCCGCCACACTTGGTCCCATGCTGGAGCCGACTGCGATATGAAATATGAGATTTCTTGTGCCCGACGTTCTTCCTCCCTCTGCCTGTTTTGCCCTGGCAGCAAATGTTGGGTATCTCAACTGGCGGGATGACAGGCTGGTTCCTCTCGCCGCTATTCTGTCATCCCGTCTTTCTTCTCATTGCATGGACGAGCCCGCTTATGTCCGCGTCGAACAGCGACGGGAGGGTCATGCTTGGCACAGCGACAATAATAACAGGCACTGGCGCAACAGCGACCGAGCGCCTGGGTACACGGCATCGGTATTATTGAGTCACCCTGACGACTTTAGCGGTGGTGCGTTTAGATTTGAGGATGGAACAGAGTTTAAACATTACGGCGATTTGCTGGTGTTTTCAGCAGAGCAGCGTCACATGGTGCAACCGCATCACGGCGTTCGTAAGATTTTATTAATGTTTTTGAATGAGTAAGAACGTACAAAATATCACTATACCGTACACTCCGCGTCCGTTGCAAAATACGTTTCATAACAATGCAGCGCGGTTTAGTGTAGCGGTCTGCCACCGAAGGTTTGGCAAGACCGTCATGGCGATTAACCATTTGCTTCGCGACATTCTTCTCTGCCCCCATCCACGGGCACAGGGGGCATACATCGCGCCGACTTACACGGCAGCGAAGCGGATTGCGTGGGCGTATTTACGTGAGTATGCGGGCGTCATACCGGGCGTGAAGTTTAACGAGGCAGAGCTTCGCTGCGACTTACCGGACGACCGCCGAATATATTTGTTAGGAGGTGATAGCGCGGACGCGCTGCGGGGCTTGTTCCTTGACAGCGTCGTTCTTGATGAATACGCGGATATGAACAGCCGCCTCTATCCGGAGGTCATACGCCCTGCCCTTGCGGACAGACTGGGCAAGTGCCTCTGGATTGGAACGCCTCGCGGCGACAATCAGTTTAAGGAGATATACGACCACGCTTTGGAACAGCAGGGCGAGGGCAGCGAGGATTGGTTTACGATGCGCTTCAAGGCATCGGAGACCGGCATCCTGCGTGAAGCTGAACTGGAGGCCGCTCGTCAGACGATGGACGAGAGCCAGTATCAGCAGGAGTTTGAGTGTAGTTGGTCGGCTGCATTAGTCGGCAGCTACTACGGTGCGGCGTTAGACTTAGCGGAGACCGACAATCGGGTTACGAGCGTTCCGTTCGATCCGAATCTCAAGGTATCGGTCAGCTTCGACTTAGGCGTTGCAGACAGCACAGCAATCTGGTTCAGCCAGGAGTATCAAAGAACGGGTGAAGTCAGGCTGATCGATTACTACGAAGCCAGCGGCGAGGGGCTGCATCACTATGTTAGGGAGTTGAACAACCGCCCTTATCATTATGAGCGGTTTTATTTCCCCCACGACATCATGGTCCGTGAGTTGGGCAGCGGCAGCAGCCGGTATGAAATGTTGCTGGGGTTGGGCGTTCGCCCGACTGTGGTTGCGAAACTGAAAGTACAGGACGGCATCGAAGCGGTAAGGTCTTTATTGCCGCGTTGCTGGTTTGACCGCAAGCGTTGCGCGCAGGGTCTGAAGTATCTGCGGGCGTATCACCGTGCATGGGATGCGCGCAAGAATGATTGGCGGGATCGTCCTAACCACGATCACAGCAGTCACTCGGCAGATAGTTTCAGATATCTGGCGGTGGGCTTGCGCGATGCGGATGAGGACGAAAGCATCAAGATGATGTCCCGCACGCAACGTATGGGCGATGGGCGTCCGGTGATAATGACGGATTATGCCGACAGTTTCGCTTGAGCCGGTAACATATGCTGACGCTGCTCACATCGCGCGAAGGCTTCGGAGGTGGGACGCGAAAGAGATCATGCCGCTGGTACGCGGTGGCGCGGAGGACTTGGCGCTTCTGGCGTCGGCAAGTCACTACGGCCGTGCAGCGTTGTATGACGGTGAGCCGGTAGCGGTTTTTGGCGCGTCGGAGACAACGCCAGCAGTTTGGCAAGTGTTTATGTTTGCGACAGACAAATGGCCAAGAGTGGCGTTGTCGGTCACGCGACACGTTAGAAAGGTTATGATTCCGATCTTGTACGACGCTGGTGCCAATCGCGCAGAGTGTCGTTCGCATGGTCAGTATAAGTGGGCGCATCGTTGGCTTGAATGTCTGGGCGCTCGTCACGAAGCAACGTTTGAAGAGTATGGGCCGCGTCGCGAGACGTATTTTCTCTACGCATGGCGTAGATCTTTTTACGAGGTTTAAACATTATGTGTGTTTTTAGTAGTCCACCCAGCCCCCCGCCCCCACCTCCGCCACCTCCCCCTCCTCCTCCACCTCCCACGCGGGATGATCCGGAAGTAAACGCGGCAGCGGAAGCAGCGCGTCGTCGTCGTCGGTTAGCGCGCGGCCGTGCGTCAACGTTGTTGACCGGCGGTCAGGGTGTGACGGAACCGGCAAACGTTGGTCAAAAAACACTGCTAGGTCAGTAGGAGTACAGATATGCCCAAAGGAAAAGGTACTTACGGAAGCAAGCGCGGTCGTCCTAAGAAAAAAAGTTCTGCGGAAAAACAAATGGAATCTATTCGTCGTTTGACCGGCGCAAACACGAAGCGGGCCACGCAGTCTTATAAGCGGAAAAAATAATGTGTACGCCAGCGGCGTATCAACAGATTAGCGGCGGTTCTATTCAAAGTGCAGGTAAAAAGACGCCGCAAACTTCTTTAGGCGCGCGTCTTGATAAAGCGCAGCGTTCAGCCATGTCCACTTCTGGTGGCGGTACATATCAAGGTCGAACAGTAATGCAAGGCGTTCCACGCAACACAGATGTCGGCGCTTTGCGGCGCACGACAATGTTGGGGGTTTAATGAATTTTAAAGATACGGACGCAATTTTTAAGCGCTATGAGCGCATGAAAAATATGCGTGGAACATGGGAACAGCACTGGGAAGAGATAGCCGAGCGGGTGCTGCCCCGGTCAGCAGAGTTTACCGGTGACCGGACGACTGGCGATAAGCGGACTCAGAAAGTGTTCGATGCTACTTCGGGCCTTGCATTGGAGCGTTTTGCCGCTGCCGTCGAAAGTTTGCTAACTCCGCGCGGCGCAAAGTGGCATACGTTGCGCGCGAGCGATATTGAGTTAAACCAGGTTCCGGAAGTGGCTGGCTGGTTTGATGCGGTTGAAAATATTCTTTTTCATTATCGTTATGCGCCGCGTTCTAACTTTTCTTCGCAAATGCATGAAAGTTATATGTCGCTTGGCGCGTTTGGTACGGGCGGTATTTATGTCGATGAGATGGCGGCAGAGGGGTTTCGCTATCGTTCTGTGCATCTTGCCGATATGTTTATTGCCGAAAATCAACACGGTATTATTGATACTGTTTATCGAAGAATAAATTGTTCTGCGCGTCAGGCGGTAATGATGTTCCCTGACGGCAACTTCTCAAAGGAGTTGACTGACAAAGCAGACGACAATCCTGATGAACGTGTTGACCTTGTTCACGTTGTCGCTCCACGCGGCGACCGCGATGCATCTAAGCGCAACCGTGTTAATATGGAATTTGGTAGCGGGTACTACGAGGTAAAGACAAAGTCGCTGATTCAAGAAGGCGGATTTACAAACTTTCCATACATTATAAGTAGGTACGTTACCACTTCTCGAGAAGTGTACGGCCGCTCGCCAGCCATGCTGGTATTGCCAGACATTAAAATGTTAAACCAGATGTCTCGCGTTACGATCCGCGCGGGTGAGAAGGTTGTCGATCCGCCCCTGTTGATTGCGGACGACGGCGTCATCCTGCCGGTCAACACGCGTGCGGGCGGTGCGACGTTTGCACGATTGGACGGACGGCAGCAGCCGCCAATCCAGCCGCTGAACACGGGCGGTCGTCCTGACATTGGCGAGGAGATGATGGAGCGGCGGCGTCGCACGATCAACGACGCGTTCCTTGTTACGCTGTTCCAGATACTGGTCGACAGTCCACAAATGACTGCGACGGAAGTGTTGCAGCGCGCCCAGGAAAAGGGAGCATTGTTAGCGCCTACGGTCGGTCGCCAACAGTCTGAAATGCTTGGGCCGCTGATTGAACGTGAGATTACGATCCTTGCTGACCAGGGACTGCTGCCGCCTGTACCGGAGGTGCTTGAAGAAGCGGAGTACAAGATTGAGTACGTTAGTCCGTTGTCCCGCGCAATGAAGAGTGAAGAGGGCGTGGGCATTTTGCGGACGCTGGAAATGGTGCAGCCAATTGCCGCTGTCGATCCTAGTGTCATGGATAACTTTGACTTTGATGAGATTACGCGTGTGTTGGCTGATGTAAACGGCGTACCGCAGCGCATTCTAAAGGGTGACGAAGATATACAAACTGCACGGCAAGCGCGTGCTCAACAGCAACAAATGCAGCAAATGTTAAATGCTGCTCCGCAAGCGGCTGATGCGGCATTGAAGGTAAGCCAGATAAGCCAGGCTGCTCAAAGGTGACAAGTCAAAAACAAATAATTGAAGCCTATCGTCATGTGTTTATGACAGTGCCGGAAGGTCAAATTGTTTTGCGAGATATGATGAAAGCCTCTGGCCTGTTTACGGTCACGGGCGTTCGCAACCCCGAAGAGGTTCAGCATCTGGAGGGAACGCGCGACATGGTACGTCGCATCATTTCGTTCCTTGGTTTAGATGACGAACAGGTAATGAAAATTGGAATAGGAGTTATTGATGAGTGAGGAAGGGTCCGTTATTACGGGTAACCCTGTTGAACAGGGCGATGAAAATACTGATTCAAGTGCGTTAGCTTCGGAACAAACAAGCGAGTTAACGAAGTCGGAATGGATAAGTGATGAGTACCGCCAGTTTGTTGATAACAAGGGTTGGAAAAATGCAGACGACGCTTTGAAGTCGTATGTCAATCTTGAAAAACAAATTGGGCAAGATCGTATTGCTTTACCAAGCGACGGCGACGATGTAGCAAACTGGGAAGGATGGCAACGGCTAGGTACGCCGGAAACCGCAGATGGTTATGAGTTAAATGTTCCCGAAGGGTATCAAGATTATTCGTCTGAATTGTCTGATTGGTTTCGTCAGGAAGCACACACGGCAAAAGTGCCAGCACATATGGCACAGCGGCTTCATGATGCGTATGTGCAGAGAATGATGGACAGTCAGTCCAACGCAGTTCTTGACCAGCAACGTGAGCTTGAAGATTGGAAGAACGAGATTAAAAAAGAATACGGTACAGCTTACGACGAAAAAGTTGGTATGGCTCGTCGGGCTGTTCGCGCTTTTGGTTCTGAAGAATTGTCTAATCTTTTAGACAATTCTGGATTGGGTAGTCACCCAGAAATGATTCGAGCATTTGCTAAAATTGGTGCAGAGTTAAGCACTGGACAACAGTTTAAAGACGCGGAAGAAGCTGGGTCATTTGGAATGACTCCAGAAGACGCCCGTGGAGAAATTGCACGCATCCGGAGTCATTCCGGGTTAATGGATAAAAGCGACCCAGAGCATCGCGTTCTAAACGAACGTCTTACTCAATTGTATGGTGTTGCTTATCCGGATGCCGCCGCATAGCGGATAAGGCGAAAGCCCCCGCAGAGACACGCTGGAGAGACGGCGACCAACGACGTGCCGGGTTACCCGATAACGCGTCCTATCCCTTAAAACTTTCGCAATAGGAGAAGCACATGTCTGTGCAAATCACTACGGCGTTTGTCGAGCAGTATAAGGGAAATGTCGAGCATCTTGTTCAACAAAAAGGTTCTCGTTTGCGTGATTCGGTTCGTTTTGAAACGGTCACCGGCAAAAACGCTTTTTTTGAGCAGCTAGGCACAACTTCTGCTTCAAAACGCACGAGTCGTCATAGCGACACCCCAAGGCTAGACGTACCCCACGCGCGGCGTCGGGTAAGTCTTGTCGATTTTGATTGGGCTGATTTGATTGATCGTGAAGACCAAGTTCGCATGTTGATCGATCCGGCTGGCCCATATGCCGAGAGTGCAGCGTTTGCTCTTGGTAGAGCAATGGACGATGAAATCATTTCTGCTGCTGATGGCACTGCCTTCACTGGCGTTGATGGTTCAACGTCAACTGCGTTTGACACCAGCAACATTGTTGATGTTCAAGTCGGAATTAGCCCTGCTGCTGACACGGGGCTTAATGTGGGCAAACTCCGTGCCGCCAAGGAGATCCTTGACGCTTCGGATATTGATCCAGAAATTGATCGTTATTGCGTTGTTAACGCCAAGCAGCTTAAAAACCTGTTGGCCGAAACAGAAGTAACTTCGAGCGATTTCAACAGCGTCAAAGCGTTAACACACTAGCGCCCCAGCGTGGTGACACGTTGGTAAACTCTCTGTGAATTGCTGGAAAATCCTAACGTAAAGTCGAGGACAATCAGCAGCCAAGCCCCAAACGGGGAAGGTTCAACGACCATCCTTTTAGGAGTACACCGCAAGCGCGGTGGAAGCGCAGAGCATCTTAATAAGATGAAGATATGGTCTGAACTTACGGGAAACCGTAAGCGGGTGAAAACCGGGGCAAACGGTAGCGCGTTTGTTTGAACATAATGTAGTGCAAGGCGAAGTAGACACCTTCTTAGGTTTTAACTTCATCCGGACGCAGCGCATTGGCACCGATTCAAATGCAGACGATAAGGTTCTGTTTTATGCCAAGCCAGGCATTGTTCTTGCCGTTGGTGCAGAACCGCAAGTTCGCATATCGGAGCGCGACGATAAAAATTATGCAACACAAGTGTTTGCATCAATGTCTATCGGAGCAACTCGTATGCAAGAAGAGCTTGTCGGCTTCATTGAATGCGACCCGAGCTAGGAGGGCTGGATAGATGGCTAATGTCAATCAAACTTTAGTTAGCAACTTCCTCGCTACTCCGCATGTGCCAAACGACACTGCCAACCTACATGGTAGTATGCGTGTGGCTTGTGGTACAATTGCCCTCGCCGCCGGGGATCTTTCGGCGACGGACACGGTGATGTTGGCTCCTGTGCCAACGAACGCTGCAATCATTTCCATTGGTCTTATGTCTGATGATCTTGATAGCGGTTCTACAAACACTTGTGACGTAGGGCTTTACACAGCGGACGGGAATGTAACCGCAAAAGACGATGATTGCTACGCATCAGCAATTACCGATCTTCGCGCTGCAACGACTGTTCCTGTGGAAGTTGCTTTTGAAGCTCGAAACATTAATCTAATGGGTCAAAAGGTTTTCCAAGACGCGGGCGACAGCACCGATCCTGGTGGACATTTTCTTGTTGGATTAAAGTTTGATGCTGCCGGTGATACAGCCGGTGACTTGAGCTTTATCATTACTTACATCGTGGACTAACGGTAAGGGGGGCTTCGGCCCCCCTTTCCTTTTGAGGTTAGAATGATAACAAACACGCTTGTAAGCATTAGTAATCGTGCGCTTACGTTTCTTGGCGCGCAGCCAATTACGTCGCTTGAAGACGACACTAAGGAAGCGCGCTCGTGTAATCGTATGATTGCACAATCGCGTGACAGCGTGCTTCGCAGCCATGCGTGGAATTTTGCAGTTAAACGCGCTTCTCTTGCAGCGAACACAACAGCACCGTTATTTGAATACGCAAATGCATTTGATTGGCCCGCTGATTGTTTAAGAATTATTGAAATTAACACGCTTGAAGAATGGAATGTCGAGGGGCGTCAAATTGTAAGCGACGCAGCCGCTCCATTGGAAATTGTTTACATTAGTCAGGTAACAGACCCAACAATTTTTGATGTGTTGTTTGTTGAGGTTTTAGCTTTGCGTCTTGCGGCAGATATCGCTTACGAAATAACTGCAAGTCAAACTATTTTGTCAAATATGGAAGAATTATACCGTCGAAAAATTGCTGGCGCTCGCGTCATTGACGCTCAAGAGGCGCAACCTGTCGATGAAGTAGACTTTTTGGAATCTAGAATTTAGATGTCTCGCGTTACTGCAATTCAGACAAACTTTACGGCGGGTCAATTGTCTCCGCGCCTGTTCGGTCGAGTTGATCTTGGCCGTTACAACAATGGCGCAGAGACAGTTAAAAATTTAATTGTGCAGCCGCATGGTGGTTTAACTAGACGGCCAGGTACAAAGTTTGTCAACGAAGTAAAAACTAGCAGTCAAAAAACTCGTTTGTTACCGTTTGAATTTTCCACGGTGCAAGCGTATTGCATTGAAGCTGGGAATCAATATTTCCGGTTTTTTAAAGATCAGGGAGTTATTTTAGAAGCTAACAAAAACATAACGGCAATTACAAAAGCAAACCCCGGTGTTGTAACATCGAGCAGTCATGGTTTCGCCAACGGCAATTTAGTTTTTATTTCGTCAGTTGCTGGAATGACTCAGGTTAATGGAAAGTTTTTTAAAGTTGCCAACCAAACAACAAATACATTTGAGTTGCAAGATGTTGACGGCAACAATGTTAATACGTCAGGGTTTTCGACCTACAGTAGCGGCGGCACAGCGGCGCGTGTTGTTGAAATCGCAACACCTTACCCAACCGCAGATTTGTTTAAAATTCAATATGCTCAGACCGCAGACGTTATGTTTCTGGTGCATCCTTCTCATAAACCTAGAAAGCTTTCTAGGACGAGTGATATTGATTGGACAATCGAAGATGTCGCCTTTGAGGATGGCCCATATTTAGATGAAAACATAACAACAACAACTTTTAATCCTAGCGGCACAACCGAAGGAAGCACAATAACCATAACCGCGTCAGCAACAACCGGCGTTAATGGTGGCAGTGGGTTTTTGTCAACTGATGTTGGTCGTTTAATTCGCATTGGGCATCAGGCTACTGAATGGGCTGCGTCAACGTCGTTTGCTGTTGGTGCTATTAGAAGAAACAGTGGAAACGTTTATGAATGTATTAAGGCTGGAACGTCTGCAGGATCTGGGGGTCCAAGCGGTGAGCTTGATGAAATTGTCGATGGCACCTGTACCTGGAAATTCGTAGATGACGGCGGTATTGCACAGGGAAACGCAACTATTACAGCAGTTAATTCAACGACGGAGGTTTCGGCTACAGTTAATAAGGCCTTTGCACAATCTACTGCTGAAACAAAATGGCGGTTAGGCGCTTTTAGTGAAACAACTGGTTTTCCTGGGGCTGTAGCGTTTTTTGAACAACGTTTGTTTTTTGCTGGTACAACCGATCAACCACAAACAATTTTTAGCAGCCGCAGCGGCGACTTTGAAAATTTTGCGCCTTCCGCTTTAGATGATGGTGCAATAACAGTAACCATTGCAACAGATGAAGTTAATTCAATTCATTGGTTGTCGCCAGGAAGAACAATGGCGGTAGGCACGGCCGGTGGAGAATTTACGTTTGGCTCATCTGGTAATGAAGAGGCTGTGACTCCGACTAATGTGCGTGTTGTACGGCAAAGCACAAGAGGTGTTCATACCACTCGACCGATACGAATTGATGATCGAGTTTTGTTCATTCAGTTTCACCAACGTAAAATTCGAGAACTTGTTTTTGATTTTGCAAGTGACAGTTTTGTATCGCCTGATTTGACAATTTTGTCAGAGAACGTAACTGGCGATGGTCTTGTTGAAATGTCTTTTCAACAAGAACCAGACTCTGTCATTTGGGCAGTGCGTAATGATGGGGTTCTTGCTGGCTTAACATTTTTGCGCGATCAAGAGGTTATTGCGTGGCATGAGCATAGAATTGGTGGGGTTAGTGGCGCTGCAACAATTACGGTCACCGATTTCAGCAATATTGCAACTGGAACCAAGCTGGTTTTAACAAAATCAGACGGTAACACGGTTACAATTACTTGTCAGGGCGCGGGCGCGGGCACTCCCGACGCCAACAAGTTTTTCCACAACGCATCAAATAACACGACGGCTGACAATTTATTTACCCTACTTAATGGCTTGGATGATTTTACGGTCGCTAACCCAGCCGCCAATGTTGTGACGGTCGAAGAGACAACCCGCACCGGAACTGGCTTTCTATCGATTGTGAGTGATGACACAACTCGTCTAGCGGTCACAAGTCAGTCTCATTCTTTAGTAGAGTCTGTAATTACAATACCTGGAGATAAAGAAGACGAGTTATGGATGACAGTGCAGCGCACCATTGATGGTGTTACGCGTCGATATGTTGAGGTAATGACGGCAAAATTTGATACCTTTCGCGGTAGTACGCAAGAGGGTGCGGTTTTTGTAGACAGTAGTTTAACCTTTAGTGGCACAGCGTCATCGACATTGTCGGGTTTAGATCATCTTGAGGGTGAAGATGTCAGCATTTTGGGTAATGGTTCGGTATATGCAAATCAAGCAGTTTCCAGCGGTGCTGTGTCTTCGGTTGATCCGGCAGTTACACAAGCTGCAATAGGTTTGCCTTATACGTCTCTCGTTAAGACTTTGCGTCCAGAGCAAGGTGGTGACGACGGGTCAGCGCAAGGCAGAACTAAAAGAGTGTACGAAACAACGTTTCGTTTTCTCGACACGCTTGGTGCGGAATACGCGCCGGGTACAGATAGCAACTTTGACATTGTGCAATTTCGCACCGGCAGCGCGCCTATGGATTCCGCACCGTCATTGTTTAGCGGTGACAAAACTGTGCAATTCCACGGCAGTTGGGAAACTGAAGGTCAAGTTTCTGTTCGTCAAGAGCAGCCGTTGCCGTTTGAGCTAACGTCTATTGTTACGCGCATAGTAACGCATTCAGGATAAAAATATGTGTGCACCATTCCTTGCTCCAGCGGCTATCGGGGCTGCTGCCGGGCCCGGTACTGCCCTTGGCGTGGCCGCGCCTTCTATTTTTTCGGCTAGCAGTCTTGGAACCGCGTTTAGTGTAATTAGCACCGCCGTAAGTGCAATTGGCCAACTGCAACAATCAAGGGCGGACTCAGCGGCATTGCAGCAACAGGCAGACATTGCGCGATTCAATGCCCAGGTTTCCGAAAACAATGCAATTTTAGCGCGGCAAGCAGCGGAAGCTGACGCCGATACAATTGACCGGCGTCGTCGTATTGCGCTTGCCCAACAAACAGCAAGCTTCGCCGCGTCCGGAGTTGTAATTGATGAAGGCAGTACGCTTGAGGTTCTTGGCGACACCGCTGCTGAATTTGAGCTCGACCGTTTAAACAGATTGCACCAAGGCGATGTAGAATCAAATTCACAACGAATACAAGCAACCCTGGATCGTAACAATGCTCAAGGATTGTTGTCTCAATCTAGGTCGGCTAGTCGCGCTGGCGTTGGGTCTGCGCTAGGTACAGCTTTAGGTGGAGCGCAGTCGATAGCACGCAATTTGCCGAGGTCACGCAATCCTTCTTCTTCTGTTAACGCACCGATTACTAATAGTTCATTGCAAGGTTTATCAAGATCTCAGCAAATTACTTTAAGCGGATTACCCGGTAGCGGATTTTAAGAATGGCACGAATTCCCAGTTACACATCGCGGTCTAGTGCAATTACAACGTCTGGCATTGCACGGGCAAGAAGCATTCCCTTTCGCGATTTTGAAGGGGCAGGGATGATTCAACTTGGACAGCAACTTGGTAAAATTGCTGAAAGCTTTAATGAGGCTGCAGAGAATGAAGCGGTAGGTCAAGCAACTTTAAACGCAACTCTAAAATTAAATGAATTGCAAATGGAGTTGCAGACCCTTGACCCAATGGAAGCAATGTCATCTTACGATACGCGGGCTCAATCAATTTTGGAGGAAGCGTCTCAAGGATTGTCGAGCAACGCCGTCGCCCGTTTTAATTCGTCAATGCGAAGAGAATTTGCTTCCGGCAAAATTGCTGTGCAAAAAGATGGAATTCGCCGTGGTCGTGAAAAGTTAGAAGCTGGTCTGGTAACTCGACTAAAGGGTTTGTCTTCAGCCGCCAACGCGTCAGATACAGATGTTCAATATAAACAACGTGCAGATCAAGCAAGGCAAGCAATTGACGAAGCAATTGCCAATCGCGTAATTGCTGCTGATGTTGGAGAGCGGCGGTATTATGAATATCTTAACGACGCAGACAGCGCCCGTGCGTCATTCGACATGCAAGCTGATCCAGATGCGTTTCTTAAAAACATCGCAGATAAAGAAAAAGAATATTTATCAAACCTGACAGGTGAACAGCGCGCGCGCTTCCAAAATCAAGGGAATGAAATATTAGAGCGTCGAGCGCGCACAGCAAAAACAAAAAGAAAAGCGGCAGAGCGCGATTACGTCAAAAGGGTTGATACAGCTTTATTGGCTCTTAAATCTGGTGCGCCTTTTACTAAAGACATAGAATCCTTGACATCGGATGAAGCAATTCGTGCCAACATCTCTGATTCTGTTAAAGCAAAAAACTATTCAGCTTTAGTGCAAGACGCTAAAAGTTTTTATTTTGACACACGGCAACTAAGCAAAATGTCAGTTCCGGCATTACTTAGAATGCAAGCTGCATATGAGGCAGAAGCAGCGGAAGACCAAGGCACCGCGTTTGGTTTGCAGAATCAAAACGCAGTGCAAGCTGTGGAGATGAAAAAATTAATTGATGGTCTGATAAACAAGAAGCAAAAAGCAGCAGCAGAAAAAATTGAGAGTGCCTTACTGGCAGATCAAGCAAGGAACCTTGACACACCGCTGCCAGATGAGCAACAACGTATTTTAAGTCCAGAAAACATAGAAGAAGTTTTTGGAAACGATCAATCTACCGCTGCTAAATTTATAAGATTAGTTGACGACCAAAAACAGTTTAACGAAATACAAAAGGTTTTGCCGAGCTTATCACGGCGCGCTGAAGCTGTGGTTAGAGAGGAGATGAAGAGGCAAGCTGAAGACGTTGACCAAACACCAGAAGAGCAAAAGCAAAATTTAAAACAGCTCAAAAATTTCGAAACAGCATCAGCAACGCTCGCCAAAGCGCGCCGCGATGATCCTGTTAATCAAGCTCTATTAAATAATGACGCCGTGCGTGAGTCTACGCAGGATTTAGAAACTGCGCTTCAAACCGGCGACCCAGATCAAGCAAGGGCTGCTTATGCTCGTCATAAATCAATATTAGAACAATACCATGAAGATATCGGGACAGAACCTGATAACCGGCGCTTCTTTTCAAATGCAATGGCAAAGCGTGAAGTTGACAATTTTAAGTTCGGGACGCTGGGGGACGCGTCTTCAAGAATTAAAATTTTGCGCGAGGCTATGGGAGAAGATTGGCCTAACGCAATGGCAGAATTGCAAAGCAAAGAAAAACTACCCGAAGTCGTGACGCAGTTGATGGTTGTTGATGACGACAGATTGCGCGAACGAATGATTGAAGTGCAACGCAATGGAGGTTTTTCTGCCATTGCGGAACTGCTGCCCAAGCCATTTACAAACCAGAAGTTCAACCAAGAAGTTTCGCGACGAGTTAGAACCTTGTCAGGGGCAGCAGATGTCGCTGGGTTATCGATGACAGGGGCAGTTACAAAAGCCATTGGCAGCATTGCGATAAGTAATATGCTCGCGGACCGGGATATGACGCATTCACAGGCGATAGATGAGGCATACGATCAAGT
>CEUS01051631.1_pt1 | contig 13845 bp, 11 predicted proteins | sample 427031 | NCBI WGS metagenome assembly CEUS01 (sample SAMEA2622837, study PRJEB7988) | marine metagenome | biome: marine biome (ENVO:00000447); feature: marine epipelagic mixed layer (ENVO:xxxxxxxxx); material: "saline water (ENVO:00002010), including plankton (ENVO:xxxxxxxx)" | depth 140 m | reverse complement strand
CCGTCCCGGTGAGGGTTCCCGCTCCCTGGCCAGCGACCGATGCCACCCAACCGAACACACAGCACGCAACCAAAACGCTCCAACGCAAGACGCTGCCCTCCAGTTCAGTGGGCGCACCACGCACCCAACCCTACTAGTGTCCGACAGCTTCAATGTTTCGGAGCCTTAAGAGTTCCTGAAGACTACGTCCCAGCCGGACAGCCTCTCCGGGTCGCCGAATCAGCCGCATCTTTCGACTGCCGGTCATCTAGAGAAACTTGTCTGGAAAAGACGCGTTGACCTCATGCAGGAACTGCGTGTTGCGGTTGCGTCCAGCTGTCCGGTCACGTACGCTCAGGGGGTTATCTAGCTTGCCACCGCCGGGCTCGCCCCGGAGCGAGGCCTCTGCCATGCCTGCCCGACTCATCTTCTTACTTGGCGTCCTTTTCGTGTTCATGGTCGTGCCGTCGGCCGTGAACCTGCTCACCGAGTGGTTCTGGTTCGGTGAAGTCGGCTACACAGCCGTCTTCATCCGCACCCTGACGGCACGCGCCACCCTGGGCGCCCTGGTGCTACTAGCAACCTTCGCACTCGTGGCGTTCAACCTGCGCACGGCGCTGGGTCAGGTCACTCGGCCCTACATGCTCTTTCCAGGCGGCGGCGACATCCAGCCGATCGTGCTCAATCAGCGCCAGCTCCAGCTGATGGGCACTGGCGTGGCCGGACTCGTGGCGGTGTTTCTGGGTCTGTTCGCCTCCAACGAGTGGCTGACCTGGCTGCAGTTCCAGCAACAGGTGCCCTTCGGGCAGACCGACCCCTTGTTCGGACACGACGTCGCGTTCTACGTGTTCACCCTGCCGTTCCTAGATCTGCTGCGCTATCTGGCCATGGCGGCCCTCATCCTCTCGACCATCGGGTCGGGAGCCGCCTACGTGGTGTCCGGTGCTCTGGCGTTAGACCCGGCGCGGGGCCTAATCGTGGCCGAGCCCGCCCGCAAGCACCTCGGCCTCCTGCTCGCGGTGTTCTTCGTCCTACTGGCCTGCGGCGCGTATCTGGATGTCCCCCGGCTGCTAACGACACCGGGCGGGGTCGTGCACGGCGCGTCGTATGTAGACGCCGTCATGCGAGTGCCGATCCATTGGGTGTTGATGGGCGTTGCCTTGCTCGGGGCCGGTCTCTCGACCATAAGCGCCTTCACGGCCCGCAACACGCCGGCGATGGCCGCCGTGGGTCTCTACGCCCTGGTGACGGTGGCGGGCAATCTGGGCTCGGTCGCGCTCCAGCGTCTGGTGGTGACCCCCGACGAGCAGCAGCGGGAAGCCCCTTACATCGCCCACACCATCGCGGCCACGCGACAGGCATTCGGACTGGAAGCGGTCGAGGAGCGCGAACTCTCAGGCGACGAGATCCTGACGCTCGCCGATATCGAGAACAACACGGACACCATCAACAACGTCCGGCTCTGGGACCATGAGCCGCTGCTCGACACATTCGGCCAGATTCAGGAGATCCGGACCTACTACGACTTCGCGTCGGTCGACAACGACCGGTATCTGATCGATGGCGAGTATCGCCAGATCATGCTGTCGAGCCGGGAGCTCAACTCAGACAGCCTGCCCAACCGATCCTGGGTTAACGAACGCTTGCAATACACCCACGGATTCGGCGTCGCGATGGGCCCGGTCAACCAGGTGACCCAGGAGGGGCTGCCAGTACTGTTCATCCAGGATCTACCACCTACCTCGTCGGTGGACCTCCAAGTCGACCAGCCCAGTATCTACTTCGGCGAGCTGTCGAACGACTACGTCATCGTCAACACCAACACCGACGAGTTCCACTACCCGGAGGGCGAAGATAACGTCTCAACCCGCTACGACGGAAACGGCGGGGTGCCACTGTCAGGACTCATCCGGCGGATGCTCTACGCCGTGCAGTTCCAGGCCTACGAGATCCTGGTGAGTGGTCAACTCAGCGGCGAGAGCCGCATCATCTACCACCGGAACATCCTCGACCGCGTGACCACAGTCGCGCCGTTCCTGCGCTACGACAGCGATCCGTATCTGGTGATCTCCGAGGGGCGCCTCGTCTGGATGGTCGACGCCTACACCGTGAGCGACCGCTATCCCTACGCCCAGCCGACGGCAACCGGGGTCAACTACATCCGCAACGCGGTGAAGATCGTTATCGACGCCTACGACGGCACCATGACGTTCTACCTGGCTGACGCGGAAGACCCGGTAGCCCGGACACTGCAAGCTATTTTTCCGGAACTGCTGCGGCCGCTCGACGACATGTCGGAGGACCTGCGGCGGCACATCCGCTATCCGGAAGGGCTGTTTACGCTCCAGACCGAGATCTACTCGACCTTCCACATGACCAACCCGGCGGTCTTCTACAACCGTGAAGACCAGTGGGAAGTACCGGTCATCGACGGCGAGGAGATGGAGCCGTACTACACGATCATGCGGCTGCCCGGAGAACCGCGGGCCGAGTTCATCCAGATGCTCCCATTCACGCCGCGGGGGCGGAACAACATGGCCGCATGGATGGCGGCCCGCAGCGACGGTGACCAGTACGGCAAGATCCTGGTCTTCCAGTTCCCGAAGCAGAAGCTGGTGTTCGGACCCAGCCAGGTCGTGGCCCGCATCAACCAGGACCAGGAGATCTCGCCGCAGATCACCCTCTGGAACCAGCAGGGCTCGGAGGTCATCCAGGGCACGCTCCTAGTCGTGCCGATCGAGGGAGCGCTCCTCTACATCCGACCACTGTATCTGCGAGCGTCGGGCGGGCGGATCCCGGAGTTGCGGCGCGTCATCGTCGCCTACCAGAACCAGATCGTGATGGAAGAGACGCTCGACCAGGCGCTGGGGCAGCTGTTCCGCTCAGGGGCACCGGCCGCGCCACCGTTGGCGCCCGAGGCAATTCTCGCCAACCAGGAGACAGTGATCCCGGCGCCCGATCTTCCAGCAACGTCGGATGACGATCCGCTGGTGAGCCAAGCCAGCGTCCACTATCAGCGCGCGCTGGCAGCGCAGCGCAACGGCGACTGGTCGCTTTATGGTGAAGAAATCGAGCGACTGGGCGAAATCTTGGAGCAGCTGAGCTCGGGGCCGTAATCTCTTGGGCTTTGACGGAAGTGTGACTACGGGGGGACGAGCCATGTGGCTTTCACGATTCTGGGTACTGCTGGGTATCGTTGGGGTAATGGCCGGCTGTGGCGGCGAGCCGGTGGCTCCGGAGCCGGTCGAGCCGACACCGGGCCTGACGGCATTCGTCGGAGCCCGGATCATCGACGGTACGGGTAACGCGGCCATCGAGAACGGCGTCCTCGTCGTGCGCGACGGACGCCTCGAAGCAGTCGGCTCGGCCGACACCACCGCGGTCCCGGCCGACGCGACTCAGGTGGATCTCGCGGGTCGCACCATCATGCCCGGCATGGTCAATGCCCACGGTCACGTCAACAACATCAGAGGCCTCGAGACAACAGACTTCAATGAAGAGCAAGTGCTCCACCAGCTCGGTCTCTACGCGCGCTACGGTGTCACCACCGTGTTTAGCCTCGGCGGCGACAGCGAAGCCAGCGTGGCGGTTCGCGACCGCGACAACGAGAGCACGTCCCTGGATCACGCACGGCTCTTCGTCGCGGGCAACATCGTCACCGGCCCGACGCCGGACGATGCGCGGCAACAGGTCAACGCGGTGGCCGACAGCGGCGCCGACGTGGTGAAGATCCGCGTCGATGACAACCTGGGCTCTGGCACCAAGATGACGCCAGAGACCTACCAAGCGGTCATCGACACTTCTCACGAGCGGGGCCTCAAGCTGACCGCTCACATGTACTACCTAGAGGACGCCATCGGGCTGCTGGAAGCGGGCGCGGACCTACTGGCCCACAGCGTTCGGGACCAGGCGGTGAACGACGAGTTGATCACGCTCCTGCGCAATTCGGGCGTCTGCTACTGCCCGACCCTGATGCGCGAGGTCTCGACCTTCGTGTATGAAAGCCGGCCGGAGTGGTTCGATGATCCGTTCTTTACCAGAGAAACCTCTGCCGACGTCATCGCAGCCCTCGACAGCGAGGAGTGGCGAGCGCGATCGAGCGCGCCCGGACCGCAGACCTACAAGGCGCAGCTCGAAGTAGCGAAAGAGAACGTCAAGGCCCTGTCGGATGCGGGCATCCCGATCGCTATGGGCACCGACACCGGGCCAGCTGCGCGGTTCCAGGGCTACTTTGAGCATGGCGAGCTGGCGCTGATGGTGGAAGCCGGCCTGACGCCGATGCAGGCGATCGTCGCTTCGACCTACGACGCGGCCCGATGCCTGGAAGTGGACGCCGATCTCGGATCGCTCGAAGCGGGCAAGTGGGCCGACTTCATGGTGATGGGCGAGAACCCGCTCGATGACATCGCCCACACCACGACGCTCGAGGCGGTCTACGTCGCCGGCAACGCGGTACCGGGGGTATAACGCGGACCGCCGGCGCATTGGTGCAATGGCTTGGGTTAATGCCCGCCAGGTAGCTCGGCTGCGTTCGCCGGCGACTGGCGGCTTCAGGAAGAGCAACTAGATACTTGAGAGCGAGGACACAATGACAGGCCGAATCATCCTTGGGTGCGTGGCAGGGTTGCTGCTGGCGATCGCGCCGGCCTCGGCACAGGAATGGGAGCCGCCGCGGCTCGCCAACGGGGTGCCCGACATCAATGGCATGTGGAACAACGTCGGGTCGTCCCACGTGCCGCTTGAGGTCCCAGACGATCTCGCAGGCAAGACGCTCACCGAAGACGAGCGACTCGAGCTTTTCACAGCTCGGTCCGACCGCGCCAAGGCGGCGCAATGGGAAGGGCACGAGAACAGCCGGGGTGTCGGCGCCTACGCCAACTACTGGTTCGACTGGTATTGGAGAGAGCCGGTAGCCGGTGAAGCGCCAGCGCTCATCATCGATCCCCCCATCGGTAAGCGACCGGCATTCACCGAGCGAGCTCGAGACAGCGTGCAGTATTACCGGGACCATCTCCATGACCAGGCTGCGAACATGGAGGCGGGTGACCGGTGTCTCTCCCGCGGCGTGTTCGGCATGATGATGCCGACCGCGTACAACAACGGCAAACTGATCGTGCAGACCGAGGATCACATCCTCATCCACAGCGAGATGATCCATAACGCCCGGATCATTCCGATCGACTCGGGTCCGCACGTCAGCGACAAGATCACCCAGTGGGAAGGCGACCCCCGCGGCTACTGGGAAGGCAACACGCTGGTGGTCGAGTCGACCAACTTCAAAGCGGTGGGCAACATGCGGGCACCCGGGTCACGGGCTCCGCAGCATACAGGCCGCCGGATGGTGGAGCGGTTCACATTCGTTGACGACGAGACGCTGAACTACGAGCTGACCGTCGACGACCAAGAGACCTACACCGCCCCATGGACGGTGGCCTTCCCTTACAAGAAAGACGAGGCGTATCAGCAGTTCGAGTACGCCTGCCATGAAGGTAATTGGGCCGTGCCCAACTCACTGAGCGGCGCCCGGGCCGAAGAGCGCGCGCAGTAATGAACATCGGCGCAGCCCACCGGGGCCATCTCCCTCGCGCGGCCTCAGGGCTAACGCTGCTGACGCTGGGTCTCTGGGCCTCGGCCGCCGGAGCCCAGAACCTGGACTGGTCGAGCCAGAACCTCAACCTCGACAACAACCGGTTCGCCGCGGTGGACGAGGTCGACCGCGGGAACGTGGACCGGCTCGTCGAATCCTGGTCGTACGAGGTCGGCCCCACCGACAACATCAGCCAGACCACGCCCGTGGTCATCGACGGGATCATGTATCTGCACTCACGGTCGACGCTGTTCGCGCTCGACGCGACCACGGGTGAAGAGTTGTGGCAGGCCGTGCTCGACGCCGGTGACCCGGGCGGCAGCCCTGTGCGTGGACCGACATTCGCCGACGGCAATGTGTACGCCTATCGAGGCGCCGACCTCTATGCCATGAACGGGAGGACGGGTGAACCGGTCGAAACGTTTGGCGACGGAGGGGTCCTGCCAGTCGTCAGCGCGGCGCTCCAGGCGAAGTATCCAGACGACTTCCCACCGAATCTGGACCCGGTCAGCATCGGCTATCGCATCACCACTCCGCCGGCGTATCACGACAGCACAATGTATGTAGCGGCGGCGCTGTCGGAGGGACACATCCCGGGCGGGTTGGTCATCGCCACCGACTCTGACACCGGCGCGGTGAAGTGGGTGTTTAACACCATCCCGCAGGGCCCACAGGACTCGGGGTGGGAGATTGCACGGGACACCTGGGGGGACGGGGCTCGCGCCGGCGGCGGCATCTGGACGCAACCGGCGGTCGACACCGACCTAGGACTCGTCTATGTCAACGCCGGGAACCCCTCACCGGACTACGATGGTTCGGCGCGGCATGGCATCAACCTCTTCACCAATGCCACCATCGCTCTGGATCTCGAGACCGGCGAGCTGCGGTGGTACTACCAGGCCGTACACCACGACCTGTGGGACTGGGACCACGTAACCGGCCCGGTCCTGTTCGACGTGCCGGATCCCGAGGGCGGCATCCTCAAGGGCGTGGCGGCGGCCGGCAAGAACTGCCTGTTCTACATGTGGGACCGGGAAACGGGCGAGCCGCTCCATCCGATGGTGGAAACCATCGTGCCGACCGAGACCGACGTCCCCGGTGAGCAGGCCTGGCCCACGCAGCCGATACCCTACAACGCGGCCGGCGTGCCAATGACGCCGCTCTGCGCAACGTTCGTGGATCTTGAAGATCCCGAGCAGATGGCCCGTTCGAGCCAGCTCTACTCTCCCTACTGGATCAGCAAGGAGGTCATCGTGCCTCACGGTGGGTCGAGCTTCGGGTCGCCATCGTTCAGCCCCAACACCGGCCTCGTGTATGTGACAGGGAAGAACGGCGCCATCGCCCTGGTGGTCAAGCCGGTGGGCGACTCGCTCGAACCTGGTCCGGACAGTCGGGGACACACAGACAGCTACGAGACGATCGACCGGATCATGGAAGGCTTCCCTCCGGAGGTGACCGTCTCGGCCTACGACCCGCTGACCGGGGAGCAGACCTGGCAAGCGATTCTGCCGGCCGAGACCGCCATCGGCGCCAGCGGCAACTTGGTCACGGCCGGCGACCTCGTGTTCCAGGGCGTAGAGGACGGGGGCTTCTACGCCCTCGATGCCCGCACCGGTGACGAGCTGTTCGAGTACGAGGCGCCCCGACCGATCCGGTCGAGCCCGATGACCTATCAAGTCAACGGTAAGCAGTATGTGACCGTGGTCGCCACCAACACCGTCATCACCCTAGCGCTGCCATAGCCGCTGCTCGTCGCCTCCGCGACCAGACAGGGAGGCCTCCTTGCTCAACGTCATTCCCAGCCGTGTCACCGCCCGGATGAACGGCGACTTCATCGTTTTCCTGATCGCCCTGCGGACCAATAAGCCCTGGAAGCTGCACAAGTGGCTGCCGGTGGGCCGCGCCATGCGAATTGCGACCCTCGTCATCACCCTCCTTCTCACGCTGCCAGTCAGCCGGGCAGCCGCTCAGCATTCCGAGATCGACCGGGCGGTGGAGCGACTGGTGCCGCAAATCATCGAGCTTCGCCACCAGATCCACCAGAACCCCGAACTCGGCAACCGGGAAACCGAAACTGCGGCGCTCGTCGCGGCACATCTGCGAGAGCTTGGCTTCGACCACGTGCGCACCGGCGTCGCCCACACCGGCGTGGTGGCAATCCTGCGCGGAGGGAAACCAGGTCCGGTGATCGCGGTCCGGGCGGACATGGACGCGCTGCCGGTCACCGAAGAGACCGACCTACCGTTCCGTTCGACCAGGCGGACGACCTATCTGGGACAGGAGGTCGGCGTCATGCACGCGTGCGGGCACGACATCCACACCGCCGTGCAGCTCGGGGTGGCGTCGGTGCTCAAAGCGTTGCAACCGGATCTGCCCGGGACCGTGATGTTCCTCTTCCAGCCAGCCGAGGAGGGCCCCCCACCCGGCGAAGAGGGCGGCGCAGCTCTGATGCTCGCCGAGGGGGTGTTCGACACACTCCGCCCAGAGGCGATTTTCGGGCTGCACGCCAGCGCGCACCTCAACGTTGGACGGGCGGCCTACACCCCGGGTGGCGCGCTCGCGGCCGTCGACCACTTCCGGATCACCATCCGGGGTCAACAGGCCCACGGCGCCGCTCCCCATCTCAGCATCGACCCTGTGGTCATGGCCTCGCAGGCGGTCACAACACTGCAGACGATCCGATCACGGAACTTGTCGCCACTGGCGCCCAGCGTTATCACGGTCGGCATGATCAGGGGCGGGACGCGGTTCAACATCATCCCGGGTGAGGTGGCGCTGGAAGGGACGGTCCGGACTTACGACCCGGCGGTCCAGGACACCGTCGAGCGGCGGATGCATGAGATTCTCGACGGCATCACTCGGGCCGGCGGGGGATCGTTCGAGCTCGACTACGATCGGATCACGCCCGTCACCATCAACGACCTGGAACTCACCGGGCGGTCGGTGGCCAGCCTGGTGGCGGCGCTCGGCGCCGATCAAGTGTCAGAGGCCGACCCCTGGATGGCCGGCGAGGACTTCTCGCTGTTCGCCAACGAGGTGCCTGGGTTCTTCTACATGCTGGGCACCCTTGCCCCCGGCACCACCTCGGGCGACCATCACTCACCGACGTTCCGGGCTGATGACACGGCGCTCCCGGCCGGGATGCGCACGATGGCCTACACGCTGTGGGACTACCTAACCCGCGGCAGCGGGCGATAGTCGTCAGGAAACGAAGCGCGCGGTCGCCACCCCGACCCCTCGGACCTCCACCTCAACTTGTCCCGGACCATCGATCCGAACCAGCGCCACCGGTGCTCCGGGGATCACCACGCTTCCGGCGGCCAGAGCACATCCGTGACGACACAAGGCGTCCAGCAGCCAGGCAAGAGACCGGAGGGGGCCGCCCATAATCTCCGACGCCGGCGCCGCCTCGGCTTCCACTCCATCAACCCGCACCGACATACGCTCGTTGTTCAGCCCGAGTCCGTCGGGCGACATCGCCCGGGCACCAACCACGAGACCCGCGTGCATACCACCTGAACAGACTAGCTCCTGCGCCGACACAGCCCCGGCCCAGAAATGGAAGTGGTGCAGCTCGATCCCGACCCGCACCTCCTGAATCGCGCCTCGGAGCCGTGCGGTCGGTAGCCCCGTCCCTTCGAGGTCCTCGCCGATCGTCAGCACCAGTTCCGGCTCGACCGCGCAGGAAGCAAAGTCGGCGGCCGAGAGCGTGACGCCGTCGGGATGAAACCGGGAGCTGAAGATGGGCGCGAAGATTGGTTCCGTGAGACCCAGCTGATCTCGGACGGCTGGGCTAGTGCAGCCAACCTTGTAGCCAGCCGGCGTCTCGCCCCGGGCGGCGCGGAGCGCGCACACCCTGGACTGGACGCCGTAGGCGTCGGCAAGGGACAGCGCACCGAGGTCAGGCGGAGAGCCAGGCCAGTGCAGCTCATCGAACGCGTGGAGGAAGCCTGTGGCCAGCCGGTCGAGACGACTCAGCGTCCGAGCTCTTCCATTCGCGCCCCGGCGAGCACGTTGATCATGGAGTAGTTCCGCTCGTGACAGGCAAACTCGTAGATCACACCCGAGGTCACGCCGCGGGACAGGTGGTCAGTCGTCATTGGTGCCGACGCCGTCCAGGGCTGGTTGAAGACCTCCGGATCTTCCATCGTGAACGTGTAGTCGATGGACTGTGGGCCCACCCGGGTGAACCGCTCGACCAGCTTCAGCGTCGACCGCGACTTGCGCCAAGGCGAACTCCAGTAAGCATCGGGCTTATCGACGAAGTTGACCGTTTCCACGACCAGCGTGTCGTCCTCCCAGCGTCCGCGTGCTTCTCCGGTCCACTGGCCGATGCCGGTCAGCGGCCGATCGGAAATCGGGATGACGCGCAGCTCGTGGTACATCTCGTGGAGCATCACCACTTCGCCCGGCGTCTGGAAGATCTGCAGGTTCATGTTGTAGGGCTGGAGCGGCACCATGTTCGGCAGCCCGTCGGTGATGCACCGCTCGCCGGTATCCATGTCCGTCCAGCTGTGGAACGGCCCGACGCCGTAGCGTGCCACTTCCGTATCATAGGCCGCTCTGGCGGCGGGATCGACCCACGGAATCTGACCGTTGGCCGGCTCGATGATCAGCGACGTCCGGAGGGTGCCGGTGACCGCGGTGCCGGAGTCCAGCCAGACCTGGTTGTAGCCACCGACGCTGCCGGGCGCTGCCTTGCCATCATTGGCAACCCGGGTCTCAATGGTCTGGCGCTCCATGGCCGACGCTTCCTCGGCGGTCAGCTCGGCCTTGTCGCCAAAACGCTCCGGCCGTTCGAGCGGTGTCAGGGTGGCCGAGGTCCAGACCCCCATCAGATCCGGCTCGCCCCACGGCGTCATCGGCGCCGTCCACTCGTTCCCAGACTGGGCCCAACCGAGCGAGGCCACGCCGATCGTCACGACACTCACGAGCACGAACACGCGGATGCGGTCACGCATAGTCTGGTTCCCTTCAGTAGTGATTCGACCCGCACAGAATAGCAGGTCTACCCGTCGTTCGACGTGTCCCCAGGCGACTGACCAAGCTCCGCGATCAGCCCGACCAGCGCCGCCAGATCCCTCCGGCCCCAGTCGCGTCCAGCGAGGCCGTTGATGAGTTGCATGGTGACGGCCGCCGCCGGAGCTGCCGCGCCCTGCGCATGGGCTAGTCCAAGCGCCAGATGCATGTCCTTGTGGTAGAGCCGCGACTCGATGCCGGCCTCGAAGTCGCGGGCCGCCATCTTAGCGCCGAACGCGTCCAGGACCCGGCTGGACGCCATCCCCGCCATCATGACCTGCCGGACCTGCTCGACATCGAGCCCACACTGGCTGGCGAGATTCAGCGCCTCGGCCGCGCCCTGGGCGTTGACCAAGAGCGCCAGCTGATGGCAGAGCTTGGTGGTCTGCCCGGCGCCATGGTCCCCCAGATGCATCACCGTCGGCCCCAGACTGGCAAACAGCGGGCGGGCTCGCTCGAGTGCCCCTGCCGGGCCGCCCACCATGATCGCCAGCGTGGCGTCCTGGGCCCCCTTCGGTCCGCCGGACACCGGCGCGTCGAGCATGTCGACCCCGATGTCGGCGAGCGACGAGGCGATCTCACGCGTCACTCCGGGATCGATGGTGCTCATGTCGATCACGAGGGAGCCCGAACGCAGACCGGCCCGCAGTCCGTCCTCACCGAGCACGACTCCCCGAACGTCCTCGGTACTCGTCACCATGGTGAACACCACGTCGGAGAGGGCTCCGAGCGCCGCCGGGGTCTCGACGCCGGTTGCCCCCTCGGCCACGAGCGGAGCCGCCGACTCGGCGCGCCGCGACCACACCGCCATTGCGTGACCACCGCGCATCAGGTTGAGCGCCATCGGGCGCCCCATCGTGCCGAGACCAATAAATCCCAGTTGCATGACGGCTCACCCGGCGTCCGGGAATCCGGGCGTGGCGCGAACCTCCGCAATCTGGGCTAGATGCCGCTGATGGTGCATCGGAATATAGAGGAGCCACTGGTACGCGTCGAGCGCGCCATACATAACCCGATGATGCTTAAGGTGATGAGCCCGCAAAGGCGCGTCGGTGGTAACCGCGAACTCGAGCGACCGAGCGCGACACCGCCCGAACTCCTCTAGGGCCTCGGCCCTGTCGACTCTGCCGGTCGGCACCGCCTGACCTGGAGCATCCCGGCGCTCGCTTCGATCCTGCAGCGACTCGACGATAAGGGCGTCCTTCATCCCGACCCCGTCCGACCAGTTCTCTGACACGGTTTGACCGAGGGCCCGCTCGACCTGTCCCAGCAGGCTGATCTCGACACGCCCCAAATGCTCGACGATCAGGCGGATCGACCAGGCCTCGTCCGAAGGGCGATAGTCCCATTGGGCGTCGGTCAGCGGTTCCACCACCCCCAGCAAATCGTCGCGGGTCCGCTCGAAGAGCTCGACCACGAACGCACGCTCCTCAGAAGTGAGACGCGGATCGGACCGAGTGGTCACGCGGCACCGACTCCTCTCTTCTTCCAGTACCGGGCCAGCCCCAGCCAGCACTGGTCGAGCGGGGCCGCCTGGCCATAAAGCGCGGCGGCGGTGTCGGTCATGTGACGCTTTAGGTAGCTCAGCAGTCCGGTCACGAAACGCTCTGTCTGTTCTTCCGGACTTCCGCCCGACTCGGCGATACCGCGCGCGAGTTCGGCCATACCGTCGAGGTGTTCGACGAGACTGGCCAGGTGGGCGGCAGGTTCGCCGTGTGCCCCGAAGTGGGTGACGAAGAGCGTGTCGGCTTGCCAGCGCTCGATATCCGCGATGCTGGCTTTCCAGGTCTCGATGTCGATGTCGGGCGGCGGGGTGGGCGGCATCGCGAACAGCTCGGAGCCAGTGCGAATGCCCGCGGTGTCACCGACAAACGCCACGCCACTGGCCCGGTCGAAGTAGCAGACGTGATGCGACGCATGTCCCGGCGTGTTGAGCACCTCGAGCTGGCGATCGCCAGCGGTCACGGTCTCACCGCCGGTCAGTGGATGCAGGTTCGCCTCGGGCACCGCCAAGAACTCGCCCCACAGTCGATCCATGTCATCGCCGTACAGCCGCGTAGCGCTGGTGATTAGCTTGGTGGGATCGGCCATGTGGGACGCGCCGCGCTCGTGCACATAAACCTGAATGTCCGGATTCTCCCGCAGTAAGTGCCCTGTGGCGCCAGCATGGTCGAGGTGGATGTGCGTCAACAGTACCGTCCGCACGTCCGCCACCTCGATGCCCTGTCCAGCAAGCGCACCTCTCAGCGTCTCGAGACAGGTGGTCGGACCGGGGTCAACAAGGGTCACCCCCGAGACGCTCTGGATGACTCCAGTGGCAATGACTCGCGGCGAGCCCAGGAACATCAGATCGGCGCACGTGATACCGCGCGCAATGGTCTGCATAGCCGTGAAATCTTACTATGTGGCCTGCTTGACGGCGTCAGGGCCTCCATAGTCTGATGGACGAAGACAGGCATGACGCGCCAGCCGACCACTGACCATGGGGTCCTCGAGGAGACCCGGCTCAAGACCCGCAAGCCCACGCGCTTCAAGGTCATCCTACTCAACGACGACTACACCACAATGGAGTTCGTCGTGCAGGTACTCGAGTCGATCTTCCACAAGACCCCGTCAGAGGCCTATCGGATCATGATGCAGGTACACACCGAGGGCCGTGGGATCTGCGGTGCGTATAGCCATGAGGTGGCCGAGACCAAGGTCGCCACCACTAGTGACCTCGCGCGACGGGAGGGCTTCCCGTTGCAAGCGATGATCGAAGAGGAGTAGCGGCGCAACGATGTTCAGTGCGGCCCTCGAGCTGATTCTCAACGTGGCCTTCCGGGAAGCGGCCTCCAGGCGACATACCCATCTAACGCTGGAGCACCTGCTCTACGCCCTGGCTCATGACCCCGAGGGAGAGAAGATTCTGGAGGCGTGCGGCAGTGATCTGCCCGCGCTGCGGCACTCGCTCGACGAGTTCCTCAGCACCTTGGAGCAGTTCCCCCGTGGCGCACGCGGCCGCGAGCCGGACCAGACCCTGGCCTTCCAGCGAGTGCTGCAGACCGCCGTCCTGCACGTCCAGAGTGCCGGCAAGGACGAGGTCCGCTTCGGCGACGTCCTGGCCGCCATCCTTCAGCAGCCAAATTCCTATGCGGCTGAGCTGCTCCAATCGCAGGACGTCACCCGCCTCGACGTCCTGAACTACATCTCGCACGGCATCTCGAAGGTCCCTCTAGCAGCGCACGAGCCGTCGTCAACAGATCCAGCCACGGCCGGGG
>CEUS01257062.1_pt1 | contig 13865 bp, 11 predicted proteins | sample 427031 | NCBI WGS metagenome assembly CEUS01 (sample SAMEA2622837, study PRJEB7988) | marine metagenome | biome: marine biome (ENVO:00000447); feature: marine epipelagic mixed layer (ENVO:xxxxxxxxx); material: "saline water (ENVO:00002010), including plankton (ENVO:xxxxxxxx)" | depth 140 m | reverse complement strand
CGGGTTCGGTGACTAGTTGTTCTAGATCGAGGACGAGAACTCGGTCAATGGTAGCAAGGATCGGTTCGATAGTTGGTTCGGGCTTCTACCTGATGTGCGTGGCAGAGCCCATTGACTCATTTGTTGATCGCAGAGAACCACAGAGCTACACTGGGCGACGAGACGTCTTGAGATAGCCTCATGAGAACATTTCTGGCTTTATGTGCCGGTTTCTGTGCTTTGTTTGCTGTTGCGATGAACCCCTATCACAATGGTCTCGGGGTTCCTGTGTCCGCTCAGGCAAAGGCTGAAGCTACGCAAGTGTCTACCCCGAAAGCCGATCCGAATCAGGTGGTTCGGACCACCTGCATTTCTTGCCATAACGATCGGTCTGTCCGCGGCAATCTGTCGCTGGAAGATTTCGATGTGGAAGTAGCCGCTGACAACTCTGAAGTGGCTGAGCGGATGGTTCGTAAGCTTAGGGCCGGCATGATGCCGCCTCGGCCGATTGGACGACAAGAAGGCGAGGCCTTGCTCAGATTGGTCGAGGAGCTGGAGCGTAATCTCGACACGGCTGCTGTTAAGGCTCCCAATCCTGGGGTTCGGACTTTCCAACGTCTCAACCGACCTGAGTACAGTCGTGCTATCCGTGATCTTCTTGGGCTTGATGTGGACGCTGGAGACTGGTTGCCCCTCGACCAACTGAGCGCGAACTTCGACAACATTGCCGATGCCCAAACTCTGTCGCCGATGTTGCTTGAGTCGTATCTCAATGCGGCGAGTGACATCAGTCGTCTAGCAATCGGTGAACAACAGACATCCGCTGCAGACCAAACCTACTCGAACTCGGAGTATATCTCGCAGCATCCTTGGGATTACGTCGAGGGCGCTCCGTATGGGACCCGGGGAGGTATGGTTGTCGACCATGTATTCCCAGCTGATGCGGAATACGTCTTCGGACTAACTTTTACTTCTGGGGCCAACACTAGAATCGAAGATGTTGATGTTTCAATTGATGGTGAACGCATTGCGTTGTTGCCTTTCAACACTGACCGCCGGGTCGGTGCGGATGGCCGCGGTGGAGCCCTGACTGAGACAGAGCCTATCTTCGTGAGGGCTGGACAGCATCGGTTGGCTGCGGCTTTCATTCGACGGTCAGATGGTCCCTACGAGGACTTGATTCGTCCTCACGACTGGTCGTTCGCTGGTGGAGGTTCAGGTGGTGCTGGTGTCACAACGCTACCTCATCTGCGGGACCTTGTTGTAAGCGGGCCCTACAATGTGACAGGTCTGTCAGACACACCAAGCCGCCAGCGGGTGTTCACATGCCGGCCGACAGGACTTAGTGATGCCTACCCATGCGCTCGTGACATCATTACGCGACTTGGTCGAGAGGCGTATAGACGTCCATTGACGACTAGAGATCTCGATGGCTTGATGTCGTTCTATGAGGCTGGTGTTGCCGATGGAGGTTTTGAGATTGGGGTGCGGACAGCCCTCGAAGCGATGCTGGCAAGTCCCCACTTTGTCCTGCGGCTTGAGCGTGAGCCTGTCGACCCTCCACGCAGTGGCTATCGCGTGAGCGATGTGGACCTGGCCTCTAGGCTGTCGTTTTTCCTATGGGGGGGATCTCCAGACGAAGAACTTCAGACTCTGGCTGATCAAGGCAGATTGTCACCTGATGAACTAGAGCGACAAACGTTACGGATGTTGGCAGACCCTCGGTCAGAGGCTTTAGGCAGACGCTTTGCGTCACAGTGGTTTCGGTTGCAGGATATGGACAAAGTCCGACCTGATCCGAATTTTTATCCCAACTACGACGAAAACCTTGCCAAGGCCATGCGGCGAGAAACCGAACTTTTCTTTACAAATCTAGTTCAGGAAAACCGCAGCCTGCTGGACCTCTATCGAGCGGACTTCACGTTTGTTGACGAGCGGCTTGCCCGTCACTATGGAATTCCTGGTGTTGCCGGTCGGCAATTCAGACGGGTCGTTTACCCCGACGAGACTAGGCGAGGTGTTCTCGGTCATGGAAGCATACTGGTGCTCACGTCACTTGCTAATCGCACGTCGCCGGTGCTTCGCGGCAAGTGGGTGATGGAAGTGCTGCTTGGAACGCCCCCTCCACCTCCTCCACCTGACATACCGGCTTTGGAGGACACAGAGGGAGCGTTGGACGGTCGGTTGCTAACTACTCGCCAACGACTCGAATTGCATCGGTCGAATCCAAGTTGCGCCTCGTGTCACCGACTGATCGATCCGATAGGCCTCGCTCTGGACAATTTCGATGTTACTGCCCGATGGCGTTTGCGAGAGAATGGTGCTCCGCTCGACACGCTTGGGAGTTTTTATGATGGCACCATTGTGTCGACGCTCGGTGGACTGGTTGATGCGCTGCTAGCGCGACCGATTCCGTTGGTCAGGACTTTCACGGAGAACTTACTTGCTTTTGCGATTGGACGCCGGGTGGAGCATTTCGATCAGCCAGCAGTTCGCGGCATTGCACGTTCTGCCGAGCTAAACGATTACCGTATGGCTTCGTTCGTCTTGGGGGTAGTTGCGAGCGACGCATTTCAGCGGAAGCGGGAGCAGTAAACTTAGGCAGGTGCCGCTGCTGAGCGTATACCTGTCGGAACTAAGAGGAGAAATCATGGTGCTAATCAGTGGGAAGCACCTGCCGCGCAGGAGATTTTTACGTGGCATAGGAGCAACCGTAGCTTTGCCGTTCCTTGATGCCATGGTGCCGGTCGGTCGCCTCGGTTCTGCCGTGTTGGCTAAGGCGAGCCAAACACGTTTGGTTTGCATCGAGGAGGTGCACGGTTTACCTGGTTGTAACGAATGGGGCGCGACTAGGCACCTGTTTGCACCTGAGACTGTGGGAAGGGATTTCGATTTGGTGGATGACAATCCCTTCAAGCTACTCGAATCTTTTCGCGATCACTTGACGATCATTAGCAATACCGATGTCAGGATGGCCGAAGCCTTTGCCCCTCCGGAGATTGGTGGAGATCATTTTCGCTCGTCGTCTGTATTCCTCACCCAGTCCCATCCGAAGCAGACTCAAGGCTCAGACCTGTTTGTTGGAACTTCACTAGATCAGTTGTATGCGAGGCGTTTCGGGCAGAATACCCCGTTGCCTTCGATGCAGTTCTGCATTGAGAATCTAGATCAAGCCGGTGGGTGCACCTACAACTACTCATGCGCGTATACCGATTCAATAAGCTGGGCATCGCCGAGTGAACCCTTGCCCATGATTCGGGATCCCCGGATTGCTTTCGACATGCTGTTTGGGGCGGGAGGCTCCCCCGAGGAGCGGGCCGATCGCCGGGCGACACGTAAGAGTATTCTGGACTGGATTTTGACCGACGTGGCCGAAGTGCGGAAAGAGCTGGGCGCTGTGGACCAACGGAGGTTTGACCGTTATCTGGACAATGTGCGCGAGGTCGAACGCCGGATCCAGCTGGTGGAGCGGCGCAATGATGGTGTGGAGTCACGAGAGCTGCCAGATGCTCCCCCTGGGGTGCCTGACTCGTTTTCGGAGCACATGCGACTGATGTTTGACCTGCAGGTGTTGGCGATGGAAACAGATATGACCCGTGTGATTTCGTTCAAGACTGGACGCGATGCTCAGAATCGGGTGTTTCCGGAGAGCGGAACGAACCGGCCGTTTCACCCGGCGTCTCACCATGGCGATGACGAAGAGCGGATCATGGACTTCAACACGATTTGTAAGTATCGCGTCGGACAGCTGGCCTACTTTCTTGAACGGCTACAGGGGACGATGGAGGGAGAGGACTCGCTACTTGATAAGACGGCCATTATCTGGGGTTCACCGATGGCCGACGGCAACATACACAACCATCGCCGTTGTCCCCTGGCTCTGCTAGGCGGTGCCGATGGGTACCTTCGAGGAAATTTGCATCTGAAGGCGGCTGATGGCACGCCAATGGCGAACGTAATGCTCAGCTTGATGCAGGGGCTTGGGCTTGAGATCGAGAGCTTCGGTGACAGCAGTGGCACGTTTTCTTTATCCGCGTAACCCAGCACTCAGGGATGGCAGGGGAGTGGCCAGTGGAATTGAGATGTAGAGCGGTAGCGTTGGCTGGGGTTCTGGTGCTTGGGGTCGTGCTGAGGGCGGCACCATCCAGTACCCCAGTGGCTGATGCTGCACGCCGCGGGGACTTAGATGCGGTGCGTGGGTGGCTTCAGACAGGCGAGGATGCCAATGGAGCCCACGGTGACGGGATGTCAGCGCTACATTGGGCCGCTGATCGTGGCGACCGTCCGATGGCCGAAATGCTGCTCCATGCAGGAGCCAACCCAAATGCGGTAACCCGAATCGGAGATTATTCGCCACTACACATAGCGAGTGCATCGGGACACACCTCGGTTATTGAGTTACTGCTACTGGCCGGTGCTGATGTCTTGGCTGTAACGACGAGTGGTAGTGTAACTTCGCTGCATCTCGCTGCGGCTTCCGGTGTAGGGCCGGCAGCGGCTATGTTGCTTGACCATGGGGCAGAAATTGATGCCGTGGAGACCGCTTGGGGGCAGACACCGCTTATTTTTGCTTCCGCTCTTGGCCGGGTAGATACCGTGGATGTTCTGTTGGCAAAAGGAGCTGACCCTTCCATCACCACCAAAGTGGTCGATCTCGTTACTGAAGGTCGATTAGCTGAAGCGGCTAGGGGGCGGCAGCGTGAGGTGTTAGCGGCGTTTGAGGAAGGTGGTGTCCGGGCAACTTCGCGTCAGGTTCAGGCAGCGGTGCTTGCGGCACGAGCCCGGTATCTGTCTGGTGATCTTGAAGATGAGATGGAGGATGTTGCCTCTAGCACTCGACCACCAATTATCGATACAAAGGGGGGATTGACGGCCCTTCTGCACGCTGCTCGACAAGGTCACATGGGTGCAGTGACAGCATTGCTCGATGGAGGGGCGGATATTAATCAGGGTAGTGCCGGTGATGCAACGAGCCCGCTATTGATGGCAACGATCAATGGGCAGTTTGATCTGGCGATGCTGCTGATTGCACGTGGAGCCGATCCTAATCAGGTCGCCACCCTAAACGGTGTAGCCCCATTGTGGGCAACTATCAATGCTGAGTGGCAGCCGCGTACTCGGTTCCCGCAGCCCCAGCAACATGGGTTCCAGCAATCCACTTATCTTGATGTGATGAGGGCGTTGCTTGAAGCTGGGGCTGACACGGATGTCAGGCTTACCCGTCATCCCTGGTACATGGTCTACAGTGGATGCGGGAATCGGAACTGTGGTCTCGTAGACACCGAGGGCTCTACGGCGTTCTGGCGGGCTGCCTATGCTACAGATCTCCCAGCGATGCGTCTGCTGGTCGAATATGGCGCTGATCCTAACATTCCGACTAAAGCACCGCCGCCACGCCGAGCACGTGGTGGGACAACGGCTGAGAATGCCGATGAGGTGGGCGTCACAGTAGCGCTACCTTCCGCGCCTGGGTTTTGGGTAGCGACCGATTTATCGATACTGGGACCTGACCCGTCGGGTTTACCGCCCTACAAGGAGGGCGACCCGGCTGTATATCCGCTCCATGCGGCATCCGGAGTCGGTTATGGGGAAGGGTTTGCGGGTAATGCACACCGTCATGCGCCAGATGCCTGGCTCCAAACAGTCAGGTATCTGGTTGAACTTGGGGCAGACGTGAATCAGCGGGACCACAATGGCTACAATGCCATTCACCATGCTGCTGCTCGGGGTGACGACTTGCTTATCCTCTATCTGGTGGAGGAGGGTGGAGACGTCACTGCTGTAAGCCGGAGAGGTCAGACGACGGCGGATATGGCCAACGGCCCGGTGCAGAGGGTTTCACCGATGCCTGAGACGGTAGCGCTTCTTGAAAAGCTCGGTTCAAAGAACAACCACAACTGTGTTTCTTGTTGAGCAGCACGACTGGAAGGGATGGACTCAGTTTGGCGTTGTTGTTACTGCTTACGGTGACGCATGGGAGATTGTCGGTGGGCGGACTACTACGCAAGTTCTTGCGAACTAGTGTCGCTCTTGTTGTCTTGACAACCCTCCTGCCGCTATCAGAGACCTCTTTAGGGCAGGGTCACCCACCTTGGTTACAAATGACTGTTGTTCAGGTAGAACCAACCAGTGTGGACGAGTTTCTGGCTGCTCAGGGTGAGCTCTCTGCTCTTGAGGAAGAGGCTGGAACGAGCTGGCGCAGTGTGACCCGAACAGCCATTTTTGGTGATACCTACCAGTTTTTGATCATGTCGCCATTTTCGGATTTTTCGACCTTTGGGCAGGCTGTTGATGCCGGTCCAGACCGGGCCGCCGTGATCAACAGAATACGTAGCGCCATCACGAGTAGGCAGACTTACGCCCTACGTGCTACCCCAGCGATCGATAATCCACTGCCAGACGACGAGGAACCGACACTCATGCTGGTCCAGTTTGTCTCAGTGCTGCCAGGTCGAGAGGAGGAATACCTTCGTGTCATGGTGGATGACGTATTGCCCTATTTTGACGAGGCGGAGATGCACCATACGAGTGGCGCCATTATGCTGGGTGGTGCAAGTGGGTATGTCCATGTTTTCCATGTTGAGAACTTTGCAGGGCTTGATCAGGGGTCACCGCTGGCTCAAGCGGTTGGAGTCGATGGAGCCCAAGAGATTACGGCTAAGCTGTCTGGTGTGGTGACACGCATCGAGCAGTGGCTTGTCCACTATCTGCCAAACCAAAGTTTTAGATCAGATGCAAAAAATGAGGCGGACTCAGAGCCATTCTAGGAACGTTGGCCTCCCCTAAGCTATCGAACATCAATCCGCATTCTAGTGATTGCTGCTGAGCGTTGACGTGGGAAGGTCGGATCCTGTGTGGATGTTATCTCGAGATGTAGTGCAAAGGCCTGAAATTTGGCACCTGACTTGTTCAGGACAAGCGTCGAAGGCAAGAAAGCTGTGCCTGCCTAGACCAAGATACGAGTAATAACGGAGGGGAATATGAGGTTAATAACGTTAATCATCTTGTTCAGCGGCATAGTGGGTGTCGGTGGTGAAGGTGCACAGGCTCAGAATACTCAAACTGAGTTGTTTAATGGTCGAGACTTGGACAATTGGGAAATTATTAACGACGGGCAATTCCTAGTGGAAGATGGCGTGTTGAAGATAGCTCGTGGAACTGGTTGGTTACGTTCTAGTGATGTCTACAGTGATTTTGTTTTGACCATGGAATTTCGCTTTCTGGAGGCTGGAGCGAATAGCGGCATCTTTGTCCGCACGGGTCCTACTAGTGCAGATGACAATAATGGGTGGCCCAATAATGGCTACCAGGTGCAGTGCATGGACACCCTCACCGGTACCCCGCTGGGCAACATGATTCCCTATGGTGCTCCTCCATTCGAACATGAATTTGATATCGATGCGTTGAAGGAAGCGTACAAGCCAGCCGGTGAATGGCACACGTATGAAATCACGGCACAAGGTGAAAATTTGCGGATCGAATTGAATGGCGTGTTGATCACAACGGCTACGGGGATCAAGAACCTGGAGGGACATATCGGTATTCAAGGGGAGCTTGGCTTATTAGAGTTCCGGCGAATTAGTGTCCTCGAGATTTAATTTAGCGGTAGGGAGTTGATGTTCAGCCGGTAGCTTGGATGGAGATGGAAACGGGTCTTTCCACATTGAACTTGATGGGGCCGGTGGTCCTATTGGTGAGTAAGCTAGTCTCGCCTATAAAGGATTGGCATGACTGGAACAGGGTCCTGGTTTGGTGTCTTAGTTCCCAGTGAGAGTTTTGCCGGGTCTTGTGCGCACTTGCTCGACAAAATCGAGAACACCGAACGTGAAGGAGTGATGGCCCGGATTGGACGTCTGGTCAGACAGGCGCCTTAGTTTGAGTGAGGTGGCTACTGTGACTCGGGTCCTTTGTCTCCTGCTTCTTCTTCATGGCCTTGGTTGGATGAACATGTGGGCTAATTGTTGAAGGTCGGTTGGAAGCTCTTCATTGCCAGTCGGCATTCCACCGACGCTAAGCATGTATGCTATGACGTCGGTGTATTCCTGTTCAGTCAAAGAATTTGGGTTGCTTTCCGGCATCGTCGCCCTGATGTAACTGAACAGGGTGGCGAGCGATCTCCCTCCCCAGATGCGTAAGAACCTGGCTCGCGCTAAAGGAGGTGTCGATGACATATCCGGGTCGTCTGGAGCCCCGTTCAGTCTGCGGCCATGGCATAGGCCGCAGGCTCCTTGATATACAGCCTGACCGCGGTTTGCTTGTTCTTCAGTAAACACAGTATCCCAGACCGATGTCATCTGGTCACTTGCGGTAGAGCCTTCGAGCGTTGAGGCAACCTCTTCAATGTCTACGTCATCCCATGTGTTCTGCCATGCCTTGCGGATGTAGCTCGTTACTGCAGAGATTTCCTCTATGGTCAGATATGGAAATGGGGGCATCTGGTCTGTGCCCTGTTGGATGCTCCTGACGATTCGAGCAGCGTTGCCCAAGAGAGCATTACCGTTTAACGCTGGAAACGTTGGCGGGGACCCGGTCCCGGAGACTTGGTGGCAAAGAGCGCAGTTGTCTTGGTAAATCTGCTCCCCTTGGTTCAATAGGACTGCGTTGGTCTCCTGTGGTGCTGCGGTAACCGGTGTGACAGCGAGCGCCACACCAAAAACACTAAATACTAGTTTCAGCATCGGAGATTCTCTCCCGTTTTGTGCTGGCTGGAAATTCAGGACCACACATCGGCGTCTGAGAGTCCCAAGTCGACAGAAAGTTCAGCCTTGATTTTATGGTCTGCCTCTATTTGTCCGTCGTTCCGAAAGGGAAAATAATCCTTTCCTGAGACGAAGAGTCTGTATGGACCTTTCGGAACTTTTATCTCCGCCACACCTCGTTCATTGGTGACAGCTCTGTAAGGGTGTACAGAAACCTTGGCGCCTTTGATGGGAATCTGTCGTTCCTTGTCTATGGCGACCACTGTTAATAGACAGTCGTGTTTGGGCACGACTCTTACGCCAAAATGAGCAACACCCTCAGTGTGTGCGATGTTTACCTCATCTAGCGGAGCCTTGGTTGTCCAGGTGTAAAGCCCTGGGTCGACAGGGGCAGTTAGAGTGACTTCGGTGAAGAACAGCGCATCTGTGCCTGGCCATGGTGTGTCATCGAGTGTGGCTCTAGCCTGGCGTCTTTCATCTTGGTCCGAAACCTCAACCTCCCAATTAGAGGCCTGGCACTGTGAGGAGCACTTGACGCCGACCTTTACACGGAAGTGGTCCCCACTTTCGATGGCCGATGGCAAGTCCCATACAACGATACGTGTGTCGTGTGGTTTGACCGTGAAGGAGAATGGTGTCGACGTTGTTTCTGGTGCAGTGCCTGGTGTGGTGGGTGCTGGGTTGATGGCTACCCAAGTGTGGTGCCCTGTTTGAAGAGGCGCCTTAACCACGCACTCTCTTGTTTCGTTAATGACACCGTTGAATTCAGCAAGGTCAAGGTGTTCTATGAGAGCCCCAGCTTGGTCCTTGATTGTGAGGGCGCTGCCGCGAAGGTCTTTGGGCGGAACGGTTGAGACTCTGCCCCTCAAGGTAAGGTCAGTGCCGGCATCTACCTCACTTGGGGACACCTCGATGAAACAGGTTTTGTTTGGACGGGTCGGATCGGTTTCTTCGGTCATGGAACGTATTAGCTTCCGGCGGGGACAAGGCTCTCCCCGCCGGAGCGAACTGATGACTATTTAGCTAGTTGGTTCTCCGGCGGCATGGGTGCCAGCGACGTATCCATGGACGTGCCCCTTACCCAGACCGTGCTTGTTCAATCCTCCTACGGCTTCGCCTCCTGCGTAGAGACCTGGGATGACCTGGCCCTGCATGTCTACCACCTGTTGCTGGCCGTTCACCCTTAGGCCACCATAGGAGTCGTGCCAGATCACCATGATCGAGAGAGCGTAGAATGGTGGGGTAGCGATGCGATACATGGGGGCGTCCGCTTCGCGTTCGAACTCCGGGTCGGCGCCTGCATCGACATAACCGTTCCATTTGGTCAAGGTCTCAGCAAGGTGGCTCAGTGGCACCCTCTGAAATTCATGTCCTTTAGCCATCTTTTCAGCTAATTCCTCGATGGTGTCAGCTTGGAAAAAGTAGCCGTTATCGGATACGTAGGGGTGACGCAACTCCCAGCCAGTTCGTTCCACCGCTTCTTGGTCGAATATCGCCCAAAGCGGTCCTGAGTAGTAGTCTGGAGCTTTGGAGCCTTCATTAAGAGCGAGAGCCGCGTCCAAGCCGTGGTCATAGTTGTACATTTCACGGACCCACTCTTTCCGGCAGTTACGCCAGTCGAGTGGCTTGTGTGAGAGTCCTTGTCCAGGTGCACCTCGGTCGCCTGGGTAGCGGCTCCCACCGGGTCTAGTGGGAAGGCGGACCTCGCTAAAGAAACGCTTCCCTACCTGATTGACGGCTATGAATTCCTCGAAGCCTGCATTGCCGACATTAACTCCCGCTGACTTACGAAAGCCAAATGTTGGGTGGCCGGGCATCATGGTGGTATAGGCATCTCGAGTACCTAGGCGTGTTGAGATGTGAAATGTTGTTGGATAGGAGATGTTCTGTTGCATCCCGGCCAGGTTAGCGCCAACCCTTAGCCCAGCTATAAGAGCACTGGCGTCCTGGCCGTGGGCTCCTTGCAGTGCATTCCCGCTCGTCGGGAAGGCGGGTTCCCGCATGGCAGGGTAGAACATGCTACGCACCTGGGGATTCCCGGCGTGTCCGCCACTGGCAAGAATCACGGCTTGACGGGCTCTGATGTTTATTGTGTCCCGCCGTTCATCGACATTGCCATTGTCCCAGAAGCTCTCCAAGCGTTCGCCCGTTTCAGGGTGCAGCCGTGGTGCGTAGTGGGCTTTGATCCCTACAACTCTGCCCGTGAATGGCTCCTCACGCACAAGCTCGTCGAAGTGGCGATGGAACATAAACTCGACGCCTTTTTCCCTCGCTGAGAATTCTAGAGATCGGGAAAGAGCGACTCCGTTGCTTACCGCGTTGGGTGCAACTGTGCGGGTCGCATTATTCATTTGCACTGGAGCGAATGCACTGGTTCGTTCGGGATCGGCCACACCTGCGTCTTCCGCGGTGATGGTTCCTGCCTTGATGTCTGTTTTATCGCCTAACATAAGGAAGCAGCGTGCTCCCCGTGCCCTCGATAACCCTCCGCCGCCGTGTGTCCCACTTACCCGCGTGAATCGGACATAGTTGTCAATCAGGAATTGGCGGGTGGCTGGACAATTTTCGGCCCAAGAGCGAGCCAGTTCGCGCTCGTTGTATCTGTAAGGGTTTTGTCCTTTTGGATCGACAACCGACCAGTCGGTCATGTCCGTGAACAGGAGATCGACGCTGTCGTCGAGTTCTTCCGGGTCTTCAACTGGGTCAACGGTGATGAGCCCCTCCTTATCGCTTTCGCCTTTCATATCCCTTCGTTGAACCGGGTCGCCCCCTCCAAGCGATACAAAGGCCCCACTGTGTAACATCCGGCCACCAAGGTCGAAATTCTGGTCAACTACCAGCACGCTGGCTCCGAGGTCTTTCGCCCGAATAGCGGCCGTTAGGCCTGCGCAGCCGCCACCTGCTATGACAACGTCTACTTCGTAGTCCCACGCTGTGTCGGTGGCGCTAGTAGCTGATTCCTGTGCTTGTAATTGCTCTGATTCCAACAGAGCGCCTGCGCCCAGCCCGGCTGCAGCCCCTGTCCTGACAAAATCCCGCCTGCTTAGACCTTTTGGGTCAACCGATGTCTTGTTGTCTTTCTTTGCCATGTTCAGTCCTTTCCTACGGGCTTCAAAGTTGACCGTGTCTGCCGGTTGACGACCAAGAGTCCGCTGAGATGCTCTTTGAATCAACCTTGGACGATCCCAACAAGATCACAGACGGTATATCGCTTGACCACTGTGGCCAGGCATATCGTGTTGTGAGCGTCCAAAGGACATTCTTGGTTATGGCGGTCCAGTTGTTGGTACTTACGTGAGTCGTTTCAACCCAAGGACGAAGGTGCATATCCGCAGTCTCCATCTACCGCTTGGTTCGCAGGCTGCTGTCCATTATTCAAGACAATGCTGTTTAATTTCCCTGCCGATGATACCGGAGGACTTTTCAGTCGTCTACGCCTTAGAATTTCATTCCCTTATGAGAGGTCGTGGACTTCGGTGCGTCTAGAAGATGACCCTTGAGGTCTCAAGGTAAATATCTCCATATTCTGCTATTGTTCTCTATCGAAATATTGCAGCTATCAGAAAGCATGGGTCCGGGACGCGCTTCCTTCAGCTGGGGCGCGCTTAATGGGTGACATGGTAGAGGTCGACGGCGGTGTTTGGGTCGGAGAGGCGAATGAGAGAGCCTCTCTCTGGCCTGCTAGTTTTTCTGTGAGAATGGGGAGAGTCCTGATGCGATGGTTACGCACTGGTTTGATCGGCCTGTCTCTGGTTTTAGGTGCCGCAACTTGGACTTCGGCGGAAGTCATGAGATGGGATGTCGATGGTCAGATACGCGAGGCTATAGTCTATGCGCCTGCAGTGACTGAGGAAAACATTCCTGTGATTTTCTCGTTTCACGGCTATGGCGACAACATGCAGAACTTTCAATACACGAATATACATGGTGCGTGGCCGGAAGCACTCGTCGTTTATTTTCAAGGGCTTCCTAGGCGTCGAGGTTTGCCAGGTTGGCAGGTGGAGCGAGGTGATAGTGATCGGGACCTCAGGCTTGTTGACGTAGCCCTCTCGGCGTTGCGGAACAGCTACAACATCGACAGCGACCGTATCTATGCGACAGGATTTTCGAACGGAGGGATGTTCACCTATCTACTATGGGCGGAGAGACCTGGTGTGTTCGCTGCCTACGCTCCGGTGGCAGCTCGTCTTCGCCCGTCGGTTCGGCCGAGACAGCCGATGCCTCTTTTCCATGTGGCAGGAGAGCGTGACCGAGTGGTGAGTTTCGCCGATCAGACAGCTGCAATCGCGGTCGCTGTAGGGGTTAATAGGGTTGATGCTAGACCGACGAGCTGCGGGGAAGGTTGTTCAGTCTACGGGTCTAATACCTCAGCCCCGGTTATGACTTGGATCCATGGGGGCGCTCATACATATCCTCGCGAGACCGCCGACCGGATAGTGTCGTTCTTGCGTGAACATTCGCGGGACCGTTGAACGGTTGGTCTGTCAGGGGTAGGCCATGGTTGTTGTGAGCGTGTTTCTCGGTTGTGGAAACTGAGGATCCACACGTTCACGAGTGGTAGAACAGCACAATACAAGAGGAGGGTCGAACATGGGGCAGTTGTATATGCAGAAGTTTGATAACCGTGGCGGTATAGACAAAGGTGAGTTCGATGCGCTATGGGAAGTTGGGTTAAAGGCCTTTCGGAGCACTGGAAACTTTGGAAATGTCAAAGATGGCATCAAAACTCATGGTGTCTATGCAACAACTTGGGGTGGCTATGTACTCTTTGAAGCCGCGACTCCAGAGGCATTTGCTGAGTACCAGACTTACCACTATCAGAACTTTGCTCATCAAATCAAGATTTCGTTCGAGCCTGTGGTGAATATGGATGCAGCTTTCTCAGCGTAATGACCATTAGGCAGGTTGTTGATGGAGTCAGTTTTTGCACTGGCCAACAAGAGTCTATGTTTCCGTGATTGCAAGTGAAGGGGGTCATGGACCACGCGGCACGGACTTTCAGCGGAAACAAACATAGCGCTGAGTAAAAACTGTAGGTGGGGCGTGTTGGACGGTGCCTGGGACAACATGTGGTTGTGCCAGGCACCGGGCCTTCTCCGCCTTGAGGTTACTTTGCGTCGAACATCTCCCCTTGAAAGGACCGGCTCGCCAGGTCAAGCACCCCGACCATACGGACCCGGTCGCCAT
>CEUS01231642.1_pt1 | contig 13867 bp, 8 predicted proteins | sample 427031 | NCBI WGS metagenome assembly CEUS01 (sample SAMEA2622837, study PRJEB7988) | marine metagenome | biome: marine biome (ENVO:00000447); feature: marine epipelagic mixed layer (ENVO:xxxxxxxxx); material: "saline water (ENVO:00002010), including plankton (ENVO:xxxxxxxx)" | depth 140 m | reverse complement strand
AACAAGCCTCTCTTGGGAGACCTCCCCGAGTGGTCAAATTCGGACAAGAAGGAAGTCGAGGAACTAATCTTACAACTATCCGGAGAGGGACACACAAACTCATCCATTGGATCAATTTTGAGGGATATGCACGGTGTACCCGATGTTCGCCTAGTTACGGGTGAGAGAATTTCCCAGACTCTAAGCCGCCTTGGAAAAAACTCTCAGTACCCCGAGGATCTCATGAGTCTCATGAGGCGGGCTCTAAGGCTGATTGACCACCTGTCTCAGAATTCCAAGGACGTCCACAATAGGAGGCAATTGGAACTTTGCGAGTCAAAGATCAGACGTCTCTCCAAGTACTACAAGGAAAACAAACAACTTGAGTCGGACTGGACCTACAAGAGGGATCAGCTACGACTGATGGTCGAGTAATCACTAGTGATTTGTACTGCACTTATGTCGTAGGCAGGTGCGCCTGCTTATCGAGCATCCACTGTTCTCCTCTGTCCGGGATTTCATTGAACATTCAGCGACAGAAATCACACGATCACCAAGGCCGGTTTTGATTGTATCTAAACCCTCACTAAATGGCTCCCTCTCCGTGGCCCCAATTGAAGCAGCCTTACTGGACGAGGGAATCCCATACAGGCGGAGATTTTCTATTTCTGACCCAAATACTGACACTTTCATCAGGATTATTGACGATCATGATTCCAATCCACAGACAAACTCTCCATCTTCTCAGGTTTCTATTTCAGCAACCACTGTCGAAGGGTTGAGGGGTAGATTGGGGGATTCTAGAAAGGGCCTCCTCAGCACCGTTGCACAATCCCACGCCTTAGCTCAAGCCATTTCACAAAATAGCTCTAGATTAAGAAGGATTAGGCCTTGGATTTTGTCAGGAAACTGGATTTCTGATGCTCTAGACACGACTTATGATCCCGTGTTCACTGCGTTGCGGGACTTTCTTTCCACTGAGGGTTCAATCCGAATCGTCCCTGTTACCGAAGTTGAGTCCCCATACATCACGAATTATAAGTGGCTTGAATCAGTTGACCTTGAAGCAGCATCCAATAATTGGCAGTCATTTGACCCGGGCCGAAGAGAAAAATCGATGGATTCCTTAGCGCGATCCGCTTTGACTAGAAATCAACCATCCACTGCGAGACTCGAAGAGCTTCTTTGGCATTGCATACTTGGGCCCGACTGGCGTTCGGATCTAGCGTCCCAGATAACGAGGGCTTCAGAATTCTGGGATAATATGCCTCCGATAGACGCAGCTTCAGAACTTGCCGATTTGTTGCTTTCTAAAGGGACGATTTGATTACTCTATTCTCAGGGTGCTGTTACAACCAGAACACTCAATTCTCAAAGGCCTAACTTCTGATTCGACACGATTTCTCTTTCCACACGAAGGACACCTTACCTTACCCGCCCTCCCATAACCATTTTGATTTTCGTCCGAACCAGTGGGCGGGGAGATGATTGCCGCGGGGAAAACGAGAAGAATACTTGATGCCACAACTCCTAGTACAATTGGCATAGGAAGTCCGAACCAGTAAATAGATAGTGATAGCACGCCCAATACCCCAACCATAATCATGCTTGGAGCCCTAGATCTTTTCTTCGTTAGTGCCATCCCAATTCCTATCGCCAGAACAAGTGCAAAGACGGAAATAACAGCAGAAATCAGAGGACTGAATAGAAGCGAATTGCTAGCAACGAACTCAATCCTATAATCGACATCTGATTCGATGTCGGACTCTTCTATCGTGAGCTCCTCCATCACAATCCACCTTCTGTGAGTATAGTCAATCTCATCATTATCTGAGTTTACGCCCCCGAATCCTGAAAGCATGCCAGTCCGAATCTCGAAAGATAAATCCACCTGGTCCCAATAATCATACCCACCTGGTCTGACGAAGTCTTCGATTAATGTCTGCCTACTGTCTTCTTCGACATAGTAAGAGGAACTGATTCTGATAGAGATCTTCTCAGAATTGAATGCCCTAGAGATGCCGAGGTCAATGGTGACTTCCATCGGACCGAAATCTACTGGATTAATCCCAAATACCGATTCGGGGTTAACCATCAGTCCGTTTGAAAGGAACGACTTGAGGTCAGATTTGGAACCTCTTAGATGACGTTCGAGTACTAATTGCTCCGAGTTATCCACTCTTCCATTTTGCTTTTCAGAGTTACTCACTTCGTCGGAGTAGGTGTTCAAATTCCTCCACCAACTGTTAGAACCAAGGCTCTTGTTGCCAATGTTGTCCAACCCCCACCTCATCCATTGTGACATTGCACCCTCAAATCTGATTGTAGTATCGCGATCAATCGAATTCCCATCGTACTCGCAGTCGACAATAACCTCTAGATTCGAACCCCCTGTCCTCGGTGGCTCTTCATCAGGGTACCAGCTGTTGTCTCCAGTATCTTGGCCCAGTGTAACATCATGTATTTTATCGGCTTCAATATTCAGCGATTCTTGCGGTGAAATTCGGAAGTCTGTTCTTACCGACCCGCCCCCAGAATTACTTGGATCCCAGACAAAGGTAACATCCACCCAATCTTCGTTTGAATTTACAATAGGGCTCTCGGAGATTAGCACGTTCTGTACCATGAGACTTCCGGTAGAGGCTGTCCACATCCTGTCTCCAAATCCTGAGGTCACCCTCACAGGGAAGAAAACTAGGTTCCCTTTCACACTAGCCTCTCTAATTTCAACATGTAATAGGGGGAAATTAATCGAAATTGCAGCATCCATTTCATCGGTACCCCAGAAGAATTTGATCCCGGAATCACTTCCCGGATTTGAAAAAATCAGACTTCTAACCGAAAACGAGACCTCTATCTTATCATTTTTTGAGAATTGGCCGTCTTGTACCTCTACTGGCACTTGCAGTTCCCCCGACCCCGACAGGTAAACAGCAGGAATCTCTGAAGAGCTTTCGTAGGTATTGCCCCCTATCTTCAACAAGACAGTTGCGTTTGCCGAAACTCCTGTAGAATCAACCACTTCGTAAGGAATACTGAATGTCCAAGTTCCAGCAGAGTATTCCCCTGCCTCTCCCCATTCAATAGTCCAAGTACCAACTTGTACTTCGCCGAATACAGATGAAGTAACCTCTACAGACTTCTCTTCCTCCAGTTCAGAATCAAATGGAGTAAGCTCGCCATTGTCTGGCTCTCCAACCAAAAAAAGGTCAAAACTAGTCGACTCACAACATGCGTTAGACTCATCAGCTTGAATTGGGATCGGGGAAAACAATACCATTATCCAAAGAGCCGAGAAGATCATTACTACTCTTGCACGTACTCCATCCACACTACTCTGATTCGCCCCATACCCTTCAATGCGACGCCATTAACCAACATTTTTTGTTGACTTACCCACAATATGGCCTATTCCAGCTACTTGTGAAGCCAAAGAAGTCTGACTCCCTCCTTGTTTATACTCTCAATCTTAGCAAAACCGACTCTCTCAAACTGGTAAATGGCACCAACCTCAAGTTCGAAGTCTTCCACAAGTCCGTAAACCTCCTTCAACAACTCTTCTTCGGGTACAGTTAATATCGCTCGGCGAGACATCTTCTTAGGTAACCAATGGACTATTTTGCGATCGTCTGACCTGTCTTCACATTCTATTTCAGCATCTAATCCAGAAATCTCAATATCTGCAAAATCCTTGAATCTAAGCTTCCCAGAAGTGAGATCAGATGATTGGATGAATACAATACTATCGTTTTTCCATATTCTGCTACCTTGAATACTCCCCTCGGGATGCTTAGGAATCAGGGTCTCTTTGCTTGGTAAATTCGACTGAATTCTGACTTCAATGGGATCTGCCACAAAAGTCCTCCTTTCACATTTTGAGTCAATTATAGCCGAATTGAAAGTTTCAACTGTTTGCATAGAAATTGCAATGTCCTTCTGTGTGAGGCCAATATCCCCCCACAGATCTCTCAACGATTGAGCTTCAATACCTCGTCTCCTCAACGCCTTTAGCGTTGGTAGACGAGGATCGTCCCATCCACCATAGTCTCCAGATTCGATCGAAGAAAGAATTCCAGAAGTAGAGAAACCCCCGAACTCATGGACCTTCACCCTTCCCCAATATAGGGACTCTGGATAATCCCATTCGAAGTGGTCGTAAAGTAGAGTTTGTTTTCTGGTACTGTCCATCAGATCCTTGCCCCTAATTATGTGCGTCACTCCCTGCTCATGGTCCTCAATAGCGCTCTGAAAATCTAGCAACGGCCAAACTTTGTACTTCTCTCCAACTAATGGGTGAGGGGTGTGCTGAATCCTGAGTGCCGGCCAATCTCTCAGTGCCGGGTTTGGAATGGACATGTCCGTCTTAACCCTCACAACCGCTTCTCCTTCTACAAGAATCCCAGAAACCATATGTGACCAGTCATCAATATTTTCCGGAATCTCCCGACCCCTGCAGGGACACTCCTTCTTAGCCTCTCTGAATTTTCTGAACTCTTCTGCTTTACAGCGACAGACATACCCATGACCCCCCTCAATCATCTTTTTTGCGTACTTTAGGTATATCGGCATCCTTTCACTAGCCCTAATTTCGACGTCCGCCGGCCTTCCTGCCAACCACTCGAATTCCTCTCTAATCCAATCATAAGCATCTACGAGTGGAGGCTTCACCCTTGTGTCGGTATCGTCAAACCTGAGTACAACCCTCCCCCCATACAAGTCTGCATATTCCGAGTTGATCACTATCCCTCGTGAGTGCCCAATCGACAACGGACCATTCGGATTCGGAGCAAACCTAAGAACAACGTTTGAAGTATCGCCAGGTAGTTCTTTGAGTCCTTCCAACTTTCGTTGCTTCTCTCTTTCGAGTGCGTTGGGGTCAATTCTTTCTAGTTTGTTACGAACCTCTTGGAGACCTCTTTCTTTAGCCAATAAGTTTGCCAGATTTACCTCTGCACTTACCAAGTCCATCAGATCTCTTGCACGGTTTCGCAGGTCTTCCCTCTCAGATAGAACTCTTCCCAATACGCTGCCGGCCTGTCCCATGCCGTCGTACTCCAATGCGTTCTGCAATGCATACTTTCGAACCGTAAGGGATACTTCCGAATCCCAACCAGTCTCATCCGCCATGTCTCTCGATTCGACCTAACAAGGGTTGCATTTCACCGTTCTTGCTAATTCCAATCTTCTAGGGTCGATTGGGTATGGGTGTGACTATCCGCTGATCTACTCGGCATGGGCCGGCTGTTATGCCTAATCCATGACCTCTGTACATTTGCCCAACCCCATCTTAGTGATTCATGGGGCCCACCAGAACTGCATAGGATATCGATTGCCTTCTTAGTTACAGGATCAGACGGGTATCCGGACCCCAGTTCTAATCCTGCCAGTTTTGATAACTTTTCAATCTCTTCATCTCTTGTGACTTTAGCAATAATGCTTGCTGCCCCCACCACAACATCATTAGAATCCATTTTGTGCCCTGAAACAATTCGGCACCCCTCCCAACCACTACCAAGAGTAGACAAGATGCCTTTCCCGAACCTCTCCGAATTTACGTCGCAAGAATCAACTATTATCGAACCCAAGTCCGATGGATTGGCAGCAACTTTGATGGCATCACAAAACAACTTGACCTCCAGTGAGTTTAAGGTTCCCGAGGCCATCCATTCGTCAATTTTTTTAGCATCACAGATTTCTAGCCCCACGCCCCAGCCCCTTAACTGGGAATGATGGCTGACTCTCTCAAAAACCGACCTCCTAAGCTTCTTGCTGAGCCTCTTTGAGTCGTCAACCCCCAGTTCTGATAACAATTCTCTGTCATCCTTCGGAACAGAAAGAGCACACACAACAAGAGGCCCTATTGCTGGACCCCTCCCAGCTTCATCCACCCCAACCTCATACTCCGGCATAATTCATGAAAGTATAGTTTAACACATGAAAACTACTGCAAATTGACTCAAATTAGGGAAATACTGATGTTTGACCTCGTCACTCGAGTGCCATGGGACCTGCATGGCCGTTCAAGAAGAAGAAACCCGCCAAACCGAATATTTCCAGGTCTAGTTACATGAAAAATGTTGTAGAATATGAGAGGAAGTCTGGCAAGAAGAAAGACGAGAAAGGGGAGGAAACTCACCTAAAGGACAGGAAGTTCTTGGATGCAATGAAGCTACTTTCGAAAAAAGATGAAAATGACTAGGTCACAGGGTCCGGAATCATCTCCCCAACCACTTCCAGATTTATCTCTCCGGCATGGATTGGAGATTTCAGGCCGAAGGAACCGCTAACTTCCGGCGCAATTTCGCCAAACTCTCCAACCTTCTCTCCTCTGACCATTATACTACTTCCTCGTCCAGAGATCCAAGGTCCATGTCCTGCTATTGTGGGCTTGAATTCTATGTTCTCGGTAATCGCCCCCAAATCTCTCAACATGGCCTGAGCAATTCCCTTTGCAGAAGTGAAACCACTTCCCACCTCCGCGCATGCCCATGCCCCCCTATCCCTATTTTTGGAATCCCTAACCACAACACCCATCTCGTAAACGCGCTGAGGCAACTCATGATGCCGATTTGCCGAAAGCAATCTCAACAGAGACGGCAATATGTATTGGCGGAGCACCGTATGGTCAGACGTTATTGGATTCGCAATCTTTGCCAATCCACCCTGCTGAGACCACCTAATCAGTTCGAATTGATCTCTCTCGTTCGAGAGCGTCAGACTTTGCACTTCTTGAAGGCCACTAGCCCTCATGCTTTCTCCGAATCTCCTCTTTAGGTGTGTTGATTTGAGTGGAACTGCATCAATGTGCGTAGTTGACATGATATTGGGGAGATTGTGAAATCCGAATCCGATTGCTATGTCTTCTACGATGTCTATAGGATGCATGATGTCACTCCTCCATCTTGGCATCGAAATTACGTGCTCCACTTCTCCGACAACACAATCAGCCCATCTCCCATGTTCATTGGGGCCATCTGTGACCGTCCGGCTTTCCTCGAGTCGCCCCCCCATCCTTTCAATTGCTCCGGATAGCTCATCTGAGCTCAATTCTAGCCCAAGTATCTTCTCAATCAAACGATTAGGGACACGAAACTTTCTAGAATCGCCTCTGGGAATTACAGTTTTATCGCCGTTAAATCCAGAAATTTCGACGCTTTCCACTACCCCTCCTCTTTCTGCCATAGACAAGCAGACCAATAGTAGACACGCCTCGCATGCTCTCTCATCCCACCCAGTCACGTCGATAAAGAAGTCACGAGTCTCTTCGTTTACGGTTGTGTGGCTCCCATTGATTATGGGTGGGAAGGAGAGTACATCGTCATTAGAATCAAGAATAACTGGAAACTCATCCAGATCTTCCATGAGATGTGCATATTCCGCTCCTTTTGGATGGTTAGTGAGGATTTCTTCTATGCTCATTTCTTCTGAACAAGCAAGTGGAATGAATGAGAATGATTGAGGGGCCGTAATCACTCTGAAGGGAGGGCTAAGAGAAGCAAGATCATGCACGCCAATTGACGAGAATTTCCTCTTCCTACCCAGTGTCATGTGCAGTTTTTCCTGATGGTCCATTAGTGACTGGATGAATTCGTCGCGTTGCTCTTGACTTGACCCAGTATCGACATCCCTCACAACCGCCCCCATTATCACTGGCCTCACTCCTCCCAATGACTGATCGACTGACATCTTAATTTGCCCTGGAACGACATTAAAACCCACTGGGTTTTTCCCAGTCAACAGGAATGATCTGGAAGCCCTAGCTATTGTCTCGTGGCTAAGTAGATCCGGCCTGTCAGGAAATACTTCAACCTCAATGGTCAAATCGTTATTACTGTCTACGGGGCATCCGATATCTGGAAGCCATTCTGACCATAACTCGGGCTTGTGTTCAATCCCGTTCAGACTCTGGATATAGTCGATTGTAGAATGCTTTAACTCAAGAGTAGGCATTCAGTCACCTCAATTCTAACCACATCTTCAAGGGCCGATCATAACCAATTAGTCGAAGCCCAGATATTGCAGCTGTGTCGAAATCATTAGCTCTCAGATTCCTCCTGCCAATGCGCTCGATCCTATCGATCCCAATCTCCTTCATCCATCCTCTGAGTTCACTCTCAACCAGGTCAATTTTTGTTGAAATTTTACCTCCAGAAATAGGAGCTAAAACTGCGGTGCATCCGGAAGCTACAGCAATCAGAATGTCCTTTGCATTGGGTTCGTAATCAATCTCGATAATTACGAATTTCCCTGCCGCACTGATGCCCATTGCCTTCGATGCCAATCCGATTTTCGGTAGAGAAGAAGCAAGTCTAGTCCCGCTTGCAGAAGCGCAGTCGACTATTGCGCCATCTAGTTCCAAATCCATCACCAAACGGAATAATCTCTCCACTCTTCCAATATTTCCCCGTAGCATCACCATCGAAAGATCAGCCATTCGGCTTCGCAATGAAACCAATATTGCCTCAATCTCCGAATCATTTAGTCCGGGGAATTGGGAGATATCGAACACCAGTCCTGCACAATTTCCTAGGTAATCTATCGAATCGTGAAGTTCCTTTTCTCCGACTTGCAACAAATCGAATTCCCTCGGCTCCCTTCTAACGATTGCTGGCACCTCTAAACCCTTCCAATCTTCCGATTCAGCAGCAGTTTCGCAACAAATTAGCCATGGAATTTGAAGGAGCACCCCCTTAGAATCCGAACCACTTGGTGAAAGCAGCGTCAAGTGATCCAACTGGGAATACTCTGCTAGCGTGTCTTCATTCTGGCATAGTGAGATATTCTCGAATCCCTCTGTGATGGAATTTTCAGCATACTCATCAGGACTGGGGAGATCTGATGCTGCCTCCAACACCAACGCATCCTCATTTAGCGAAAGACCCAATGGCCCCAGTAATTCTTCGAATTCTGAAATTTCGCTCTTTTTGACCGATCTCATTTCAACCCCACTTGGTGGTGGCGGGCAACTGCCTGCAATGATTATCCTGCCACCCGTCATTCCGACACCAGGATCTGAACCTACTGAGCCCATTACTAGGATAGACCCGCCCGACATTCTTGCACCCAAACTACCTCCTGAATGCCCTCGTACCAGTATCGTTCCAGCCGACATCCCTGCTCCAGCAGCATCTCCAACTGAACCCTGAATGGATATCTCGCCCCCACTCATTTTGAATCCGGCCTTGGACCCAACATCTTTCTCAACAACAGTCTTACCTGAAACGTGAAATGACCCCAACATTGAGCCCGCACCACCTCTTATGGTCAAGTTTCCCCCGCGATTAACTGAGCCAACACAATCGCCAAAATTTCCTAGGCATAATACTCTAGAACCTTCTGGGAGATGGGTAAGTACTCCGAATTCTCCATTCTTGGGCCTCTCGTCACCTGCCCTCCCCCATCCAATTTTTACTGGCCTTCCTTGCTCCAGTGCTTTCTGCACATACCTATCTAGATCCCTGTTGAGCTTGATACTCTTGGAGGCAGCTTCTCTCATATGCTTCACCTATCTGAGGACCCTCTACGCACTCAGAAAAGGGTGACTTGTTATTGACTCTTACCGACTTCGCTAGGTTCATAGGCGACCTTCAGACGACGCCTGTTCAAAGGCAAGCACTTGGGGTATGGCTTATGGGAAGCATAAAGGTGGCAATTAACGGATTTGGCACCATAGGAAAGCGGGTAGCAGATGCGGTAGATGCTCAGGATGACATGCAAATCGTCGGAGTCACAAAGACCGGTCCAAGTTTTGGTTGCGATTTGGCCGTAAAGAAGGGTTTTCCCCTATATTGCTCGTTCGATGATCCGAAGAGAATAGAGCTCTTTGGAAAGAATGGGTACCAATGTATGGGGGGGATTTCAGACTTACTTAGCGCATCGGACATAGTAATAGATTGCGCCCCAGGAAAGACTGGTGCCGACAACCTCGAAAAATACCAATCCGCAGGTGTAAAGTACATTTTCCAAGGCGGTGAAAGGCACGAGCTAACTGGACTCTCTTACACCTCATCAGCAAACCACAAGGAGAATCTAAACGCCCAAGGAACTAGGGTAGTTTCTTGTAATACTACTGGACTCTCTCGAACACTAGTTCCCTTGTATGAACACTGCGGATCTCTAAAGGTAGAGTGCACTATGATCAGGAGAGCTGCGGACCCCGGAGACTCGAGGAAGGGACCGATAAATGCAATAAAACCGGTTCTAAAGGTACCCAGCCACCATGGTCCAGACGTAATGACTGTTAAGCCAGAAATTGAGATTAACAGTCTGGCTGTTGCCGTGCCTACAACTATTATGCACGTCCACTCGATTATAGCCGATCTACCAGAGGGTCACGGACTTACCACCGAATCTGTAATCGAAATGTGGTCCAATACTCCTAGAGTGATAGTCATGAACGGGGCGGAGAACGGGATTACCACTACCGCAGAAGTAATGGAGATGGCCCGGGATATCGGAAGGAAGTGGGGGGACTTGCACGAGATTTTCGTTTGGGAGGACGGAGTCAAGATAGTAGGGGACAGGCTTTATTATTTCCAGGCAATTCATCAGGAAAGCGATGTAATACCAGAAAATATTGATTGTATTAGGGCATTGATGGGGACTGAAGATGATTGGGTCAAATCAGCCACCAAGACTGACGAATCCATAGGAAGATATTACTCCATACATTAGATATCATTCGGACTCGCATAGTGTCAATAGTCAAAAGAGACTCTAGTCTCCGAATTACGTATGACTGCGTCTAAATCGCTATGCGCCGTCATTGCAATCGTGATAATTTCTCCGTTCACTCATTCTTTTTCATCTCATTTTCCCTCTGAAGAGGGCCTCCATTCATCACCAACCTCAAAATCAGACGAATTTATTTGGCAAGAGCTTCAAAACCCAGTAGCTAGCCAATATCAAATCACTGAGTCTTCCGGACTAATCCATTCACCATTCGGGAGCTTTGATCCACAATCGGAGGATTTGCCTTTGGGTCCATGGCAAAAGTCAGGACTGCCTAATCCTCTCGATCAAAGACTCCACATAGTCCAATCAACTAATTCTGACCTACAATCGCTGGAAGACACCCTTTCGCGCCTGGGGATAGAAATTATTGATTTCATCCCTGATGATTCTGTAGTAATAGCACTCCCTATTCATTATTCGGAAGAAGCCATGACTCAGATCCAAAATCTCTCTCAGGTCCGTTGGATTGGCCCAATGCCAGCAATGTGGAAAATCTCACCGGCCCTATTGCCAATTCTATTCTCAAAGAACGTCATATTGGACCTGCACGTCGTCCCTTCACCGATTAACTCTGCAGATGACCACTCAAGACTGGAAACGGAAATAGCTGAAAACGACGGAATAAATCACCACTCCTCAAATTGTGATGCTTACCTTTGCCAAATACAATTATCAGACTCTTCAATTATCTCAGACTTGGCATTGAATCACAGGGTTTTGAAGATCGAGGCTGGCCCCGTGCTGTCCATCCAAAACACCAATGCCAGTATGATTAGCGGAATTGATTTTGCCAGGTCAATTTCTGGTTACAACCTTTCCGGGACTGGGGAGGTATTGGGCATCACCGATACAGGACTAGATACTGATCATGGGGACTTCGATGGAAGGCTTAGGAGTCCAGTTTACAACTTGTTCGGCCCGGACAACTCTGGTGCAGACACCAACAGTGGCCATGGAACACACGTCGCTGCTACACTCTTAGGGGACGGATCAGGAGATCAGAATGCCACTGGAATGGTTCCAGAGGCCACATTCCACTTCTATCAGCTTGAGGTTGATAGCTCTGGACTTCTCGCGAGGTGGGGGTCGCTGTATGATATGTTCGAACACTCCTATGATAACGACGCATACATCCATACTAACAGTTGGGGCAGCAGCAGTAATCTGGGCGATTATACATCAGATGCCAGATCGGCAGATTGGTTCTCAAATGACTATCCTGAGTTCCTGATAATTTTCTCCGCAGGAGACATGGACCAATCAGGAGTCACCTCACCCAGCACAGCGAAAAACGTACTCTCTGTCGGAGTATCCACTACTTCCGCTTTCGGATCGGACCCCATTGGTTCAGTATCTGATAACTCATCTTTGGGCCCCACCTCAGATGGTCGGATCAAGCCGGATTTAGTAGCACCGGGGATTATGATATGTTCAGCTAGAGCCGAGGAAGCAAACCTTGCCACTGGGGGGGCATGCTCCGACTCGACACATGATGGTTCGTCTACCCCGATGTACATGACAATGAGCGGGAGCTCTATGGCAACGCCCGTTGTAGCTGGCGCCTCTGCTATGGCGAGACAGTACTTGAGGGAAGTAGCCGGAATCCAATTTCCCAGATCGGACCTCATTAGGGCTCTACTGGTCAATGGCGCAGATGATTTGGGGGATGCGGACGTCCCAAACAATATGGAAGGTTGGGGGCAACTCAACATATCCAACAGCCTCTTCCCTCAGAAAGAAGGAGAGGCACTCTCGGTATTCTACGATCAAGAACGACAGTTAATTCCCGGTCACAGCTTTACCTACACATTCGATGTATCAGGCGATTATGGGATTGAAGCAACCCTTGCTTGGAACGACAAAGAAGGCTCCACAACTTCAGATCAAAACGCTAGCCGACTCGTCAATGACCTCGACTTGATAGTAACTTCTCCGGACGGAACTGTGTTTTTTGGTAACAATTTCGCAAATGGAATCAGCCAATCAGGAGGTGAGAGAGACCAATTGAATAATCTCGAGAGAGTCAGAATCCCATCAACTTCTATTGGAACCTGGACAGTTCAAATTGGGCACTCAGGTGGGTTCTCCCAGGAATTCTCAGTTGTTCTTTCAGCAGAAGCTCAAGAACGGCAAGAAGCGGATTTATCTATAGTGCCCGACTCAATTTTCTCATCCGATACTAGCCCCCTAAAGGGCGATACCATTTCCATTCAACTATCTTGGATTAACCAAGCCGCGGCCCCGACAGGGGATTACTCGATCCAGGTCCAAGATACCTCTGACGGCACAGAGATAGGAAACTACTCCATGCAGTCATTACCCGGGGGCTCAATTGAAACGTTCTCTATTTTTCACTCGTTCCAATCAACTGGACAACATCTTGTCAGACTTACTCTTGACTATCTCTCAGAAGTTGACGAGCTCAATGATGAAATTTCCGGGTCTAACAACAACGTCTTCGATCTTTTATTTGACGTAACAGAGATTGGCGTGAGGCTCACCCCTCTGATGGAGGACGGAACTCATCCCACCGATTTCCAAGAAGCAGAATCCGCTAAATCTAGGACCTTGGATCCAAGCATGGAAAGCTCGGCAAACTTCCAACTCGAATTGCTTAATGAGGGAACTTCGGAGATTACCGTTGATCTGATCATTACTGCAGTACAGATTGTCAGCGAGTCAGGCGTTCTCGAAAACCCTCAGGACGAATGGTCGAAGGAACTCAACGAGACCTCACCATGGGTTCTTTCCCCCAGCGGTGAATCCGGAGACCGAGTGATAGTGACCTTGAATCTTACAGACGAAGACGCAGACACCGATAGTAGATATGCTCTACCTGGCTTTTTCGTAACTGACATAACCCTATACGACAAGTTAGCCCCGACAGTTTCTCACTCCGTCCGACTTTCGGTGAATGTGGATAGGGTAGAGGGGCTCTACACAGTGGCCGCTGGAACTCAAGGTCTAGGGGCAAAGCCTGACAATATTGCTTTATTCACAATTTCAGTGAGGAACATTGGCAACGGTCCAACGGAATACAGTATCTCTTGCGAGAGTGAGGATAGGTGGATAATCCGCGTCGGCAGCAGTCAATCTTCCGAGGCAACAATTGGCCCACTTAGTAGGCTCCAATTCGTCCCTGTCCCAATTCGCG
>CEUS01045072.1_pt1 | contig 13873 bp, 12 predicted proteins | sample 427031 | NCBI WGS metagenome assembly CEUS01 (sample SAMEA2622837, study PRJEB7988) | marine metagenome | biome: marine biome (ENVO:00000447); feature: marine epipelagic mixed layer (ENVO:xxxxxxxxx); material: "saline water (ENVO:00002010), including plankton (ENVO:xxxxxxxx)" | depth 140 m | reverse complement strand
CAAAAAATCCGGGACTCATTTTTATAGCAAAACTATCTAATCCCTTTGTGTAAGCAGTTTTGATATCTACTTCTCCGTTGTTTTCTTCTATATCCAATCTCATAATTGGTGGCATTATTGCTTTACCTTCAGACAAATTTTTAAATGCTTCTTCAATTACTTTAATTGCTTCAGAGGATAATGAAACACATTTTTTTAATTCTTCATTTTTTAATATTATGGTCATTTTATTGTTTTTGCGTAAGTTTCAGAATTTATGTTTGCCCCACAAATAAGGCACATTATATTTTTACCTAGATATTTTGATAATCTATCTCTAATTACTACTATGCCAGTGCCTGCTGCACCTTCTGATACTAATTTATGGTTTTCAAAATTAAATTTTATTCCACTTGCAATTTGTTTTTCACTTATAACAACAAAATCATCAACATATTTCCGGACTATATTAAATGTATATTTATTATTTATTCCAATGCTTCCACCCAGACTATCAGCAAGTGTCCTTTTTTCTATTGCATCTACAGGATAACCTTTTTTTAGACTATTGTACATTGAAGCGCCATTTTTCATAGATACGGCAATGACCTTAACTTTTGGCTTAATTGATTTTATTGCTAAAGCTATACCACCAATTAATCCTCCACCAGATGTCGGCACAACTACGGTATCAAGTTTTGGAAACTGTTCAAGCATTTCTAAACCAATTGTGCCTTGACCAGCTATTACAAAAGGATCATCAAAAGGATGTACCATTATTTTTTTTGTTTTTTTAACATAATCATTAGCTTCTATTTCAGCTTCATCAGATGTGTCTCCAATTACTTTTACTTTGGCTCCAAGGTTTTTAATTGAATTTAATCTATCCTTAGGAACCATTTTTGACATAAAAATAGTAGCTTCAATGCCAAGTTTTTTTGCAGCATGTGCGACTCCCTTACCATGGTTACCTGTTGAAATTGCTACAACACCAATTTTTTTTTCATTTTTAGATAAATTTAATAATTTATTTGTAGATCCACGCAATTTAAAAGAACCAGTCTGCTGCAATGATTCTAATTTTAAATAAACTTCTCCATTAATTATTTTACTTAGTGAATGGGATTTAATCACAGGAGTTTTTTCTATTAGCCCTGATAAATTTTTTTTTGCTCTTTTTATATGATTTATGTTAACCATTTTGAATAAATTAAATAAATTAGATTAAATCTAATATAAGTTAAAAGTTTAATCAATTTAATAAATATTAATTTATGTATTTAAAATTAATATCTGATATATAACCAAAACATGAAAAAGATATTTAGGAGAACAATATTAAAAAATATAATTGTTTTGTTAATTGGCTTATTTTCATTTAAATATATAAAAATAATTCAAGCAATGGAAAAAAAACCATATCATCACTTGGAAGATGGCACTTTTAGAAACCCCCCTGGTAGCCCGGAAAGAGATTGGAGTAACTCAAGGAGAAGTGGTAATTTTTTTAAATTTTTTTATGAAGGTATTGTAAAAAAAAGAATATTTGGGAAAAAACAAATTCCTGATTATATACCTGATAAACATTTTATTTCAGAAAAACTAGCTATTAAAAATTTTAATAATAATAAAGATCCCATCTCTATTACTTGGTTAGGTCATGCGACATTCTTAATAAGGATTAATGAAACTAACATATTAACCGATCCCTTTTTATCGGATCATGCTGGGCCTTATTTAGTTGGTCCAAAAAGATTTATAAAACCTGGAATTAGAATCAGAAATCTTCCTAAAATAGATATAATTCTAATCAGTCATAATCATTATGATCATCTTGATACAAGAACATTAAGTAAAATTAATGGCAAAAAAAGAATTAAAGTAATAGTTCCTTTAAAACTAAAAAAAATTATAGAAAAGCAGGGTTATCAAAATATATATGAAGTTGATTGGTATGGTGAAACTGAAATTAATCAAATTAAAATTAAATCTGTTCCAGCTATTCATTGGTCGAGGAGATTAGGACAAAAACGTAATGAAACTTTATGGTGTGGTTATGCAATTACAATCAATAATAAAAAAATATATTTTTCTGGAGATGTTGCTTACGGTGAAGTATTTTCTGAAATTGGGAAAAATATAGGACCTTTTGATCTTTCCATTGTGTCAATAGGGGCATATGAACCAAGGGAAATGATGAGAACTTCTCATGTAACACCAGAAGAGGCTGTTCAAGTAACAAAAGATATTAAAAGTCAAAATATTTTAGGTATGCATTGGGGTACAATAAGGCTTTCTGCTGAAGATTTATGGGAACCACCAAAAAGATTTGCAAAAACTGCTAAGTTACAAGGATATTCTGAAAAACAGATTTGGCAACTTGCAATAGGGGAAACAAAATCACTTTTATAATTAATCATGTTTGTTAAAGTGATATATTTATGATTAGATATTATTAATGTTAAACAACTCATTTTTTATTATATTTTTAAGTTTTGCATTTGGATTTATTTTAATGGTATTAATTTACTATATAATTATCAAAAGAAAAAAACAAAATGGCAATAGTGAAGATTTAAGTTTAATTAAAGAAAATATAAGATCTATTCAACAAGAATTACAAAGTTTTAATTTAGCACAAATAAAAATTGAAAATAGCCTTGTTCGTGGAGGATCTCAACAGCAAGGTGAGTGGGGTGAATTTGTTTTAATTAATATTCTTGAAAATTCAGGGCTTCGTGAAAATCATGATTTTGAGGTTCAGCCAGTTCTAAAAAATGTTGATGAAAAAATGCAAAGACCTGATGTTGTAGTACATCTTCCTGGCAAGAGACATCTTATTATAGATTCAAAAGTTTCTTTAGAGTCTTGGCATGATTATTGCAATACTGAAGATGAAAAGTCTGGTTCTTTATATTTTAACAATTTTTTAAATTCCGTAAAAGATCATATAAGAAAATTAAGCAGAGATAATTACCAAACTCTTTATGGGTTAGATACAATAGATGCAGTTCTTATGTTTATACCAATTGAACCTGCATATATTGCACTTTATAGTAAAGAACAGAAAATTGTTAAAGAAGCGCTTGAAAAAAAAATTATGATAGTATGTCCTTCATTATTACCAGTAACCCTTCAGATAGTAGAAAAATTATGGCAAGTACACGATCAATCAAAAAATGTTGAAAATTTAGTTAAAAAAATATCAAATCTTTTTGATAAATCAGTTAATATTTATGAGTCATTTAGTCAGGCTCACAAAGCTATAAACGATGCTCAGACAAAGATACAAGAATCAAGAAATCAGTTAAAAGATGGAAAAAGTAGCTTTATTAAACAGATGGACAATATAAAAAAAGAGGGTAGACTTACAACAAAGAAAGATTTTCCATCTGAAGCTATTGGGAAAGAAGAGTAAAATTTATGCCAAGTTTTGATGTAGTAAATAGATTAGATTTCCAAGAAATTGATAACGCAATTGGGAATGCATCAAGAGAAATTGCAAATCGATACGATTTTAAAGGTTCAAATACAACAATAGACCGCAAAGATAATGAGCTAAATGTTATTACAGAAGATGAGTTAAAACTGAATCAAGTTCACGATTTAATTATTACGCATTTAGTAAGAAGAAAAGTAGATCCCCTTTGTTTTGTAAAAGAAAAGAAAGAGAAAGCAGCAAACAATAATATACGTCAAATTTATAAATTTGCTGAAGGTATAGATCAAATCATAGCAAAAAAAATCGTTTCAGATGTAAAAAAATCAAAAATTAAAGTTCAAGTAAAAATAAATGGTAATGAATTGAGAGTTGATGGCAAAAAAAAAGATGATTTACAAAATATTATGCAGATGATTAAAGAATTAAAATTAGGGATTCCTATTCAGTTTATTAATTTTAGAGATTGAATAATGATTACAATTGAGCTTTTTTTAGCTTTAGTGGGTTATTATATTGTAATGTATATTACACCAGGTCCAAATAATACAATGTTAACATTTTCTGGAATTAAGTTTGGTTTTTTTAGAACATTGCCACATTTATTTGGCATACCAACTGGCCACGCTATTCAATTAACCTTAGTTTGTTTAGGCCTAGGAGTTATATTCGAAAAGTATCCTATTATACAAGACACTTTAAAATGGATAGGCACAGCTTATTTAATTTATTTAGCTTGGAAAATGTTAGGTTCTTTAAAAGTAGGCAATCAAGAAACTGGTAGCCCATTAAAGTTCTATCAAGCAGTTACTTTTCAGTTTGTGAATCCTAAGGCTTGGGTAATTTGTATTACAGCAGTTTCTTTATTTTTTCCTAGTGAAGAAAATCTAATAATTGGTTTATTGTTTCTAGTAATTTTATCTTCAGTTATCAACTTACCATGTATTTCCTGTTGGGCTATATTTGGAACAGGAATAAGAAAGTTTTTAAAAAATACAAAAATCAAAGTAGTAACAGAATGGTTAATGGCGCTACTATTAGTTCTGACCGCTATATTTATTTTGTTGGATAAATAATATAAAAAGAAATTATTTATAAACTATATTTTTTTTAAATTAACTGCCTTTTTCCGACCTTTTTCTGAAGCTACTTCATAAGATAAAGCTTCACCTTCATTTAAATATTCTATCCCAGCTTTTTCAAAAGCAGAAATATGAACAAATACATCGTTACTATCGTCATCAGGTTTAATAAATCCAAAGCCTTTTTTTTGATTAAACCACTTTATTTTTCCGTTAGGCATTTAGTCCTTTCATTTATCTGTTAATTCGAAATAAAAAATTTAAAAAATTTAAATAATTTTTTTTCAAAAAGTAAAAGACTAATTATATTATTTTTTTAATAAATCAACTGAAAGGTATTTTTTCATTGTCTCCAACAATATTATAACCTTTTTGTACTGCTTCTCTTTTTGAAATTCTTTTAAACCACTGCAATATATTAGGAAATTTAAAAATATCTATTTGTTGACGTTCATATCGAGCAATCCATGGCCATATAGATATATCCACAATAGAATACTCATCTATTATAAATTCTTTCATCTCTAATCTTTTTTCTAAAATTGAATAAATTTTTATTGCACGTTTTTTGAAGATTTTTTCAGCATATTGACTTTTACCTTTATTATAATATAGAAATTGATGAGCTTGACCAAGCATTGGTCCAACCTCAGACATCTGATACATCAGCCAAGAATAAGTTTCCCATTCTTTATTATAATTAAAGAACTTACTATATTTTTTTGCTAAATATAAAAGGATTGCACCAGATTCAAAAATTGATTTTTTATTGTCAGTATCAACAATCGAAGGAATTTTGATATTAGGTGAAATTTTTTTATATTTTTCTGTTAAATGTTCATTTTTATTAAAATTTATTGGAAAAATTTTATATTCAATTCCAAGTTCTTCTAAAAGAATACTAACTTTTCTTCCATTTGGTGTCGACCAACTATATAATTCAATCATATTATAAATTTTATTTATAACATATTTAAATCATATGAAGACTAAATATATTATAATTTTGTTTTTATTCTTTTTTTCTGATGTTAATGCTGATCAATATGATCCTCAATTAAATGATTTATTTGGTCAATTACAGAATTATGAAAATCAAAATGAATACGATAAAATAATTAAAAAAATATGGAATATTTGGCTAAAACCTGAGGATATAAGAATCCAGGAGGATTTTAATAAAGCTCTATTTTTAATAGATAAGTTTCAATACAATAAATCGATTATTTTTTTGTCAAATATTATAGATAAAAACCCTAATTTTGCAGAATCCTGGAATAAAAGAGCTACGGTTTATTATTTAATTGGTGATTACGAAAATTCAATTAAAGATATAAATCAAACGTTAATATTAGAGCCAAGACATTTTGGAGCAATGGATGGCTTAGCTTTAATACACATTAAATTAAAAGAGTATAAAAAAGCAGCCAAAATTTATAAAAAAATACTAGAAATTTTACCTTACAGTGAAGATATAAGAATAAAAATAAAATTATTGGATGACCTTAACTCTTTAGATGTCTAATTATTATCAAGTATTTTTTGAAAAATATTAGTAATACCTTCTTCTATAATTTTTTTTATATCTTTTAGTTCTTCATCTTTTTGAATAAATGGTTTTCCACCAACAAGTATTTTTGGATTTTTAATGCTTCCTTCTAATTTAGCTTTTAAATATATTTTGTCGTTATCATAAAAGAATAACGTTCCATTTATATTGTCTTCTATAATATCATATATTAAATCTACAGACATTTCTGCATTATTATTCGTAATAAATAGTTTTTTGGTTTTTACAATTCCATTTTCAATTATAATTTTTCCTTCAATAATAGATGGAACATCAGCGTAGTTTGTAAATAGAAAGTCTAACGATTTGCTGATACTTGATAATCCTTCTATTTTTGAAGCAAGAGCATTTAATAGAGCTGTACCAAATCTCTCTTCCTGTGTTGCATTAATATAAAATAAACCTTTAACAGGAAAGTTCCCATTAAGATTTTTTATTAATTCATCATCATTTAAACCATTAGTTTTAATTTTAAATTCAGATTTTAATTTTATATTAAGTCTTTTCCATTTAATTTTACCTGATTGATTTAATAATCTTGTAAATGATATATTTTCGAAATTTCCTTCTAAATTTATTTCTTTATTTTTATTATATTTTATATTTCCTTTTAAAAATAATTTTCCTTCGTTTATATCTGAAAAAAATTCATTTATTTTAATTTCAGAATTTTTATCAAAACCATTAACTTTAATATTTCTTATAGTTATTCCTTTAACAACAGTTGATAGTGAATTTATTTGAAAAAAAGTTTTATTCCAATTAAAATATTTTTTTACTATATCAATATCTATATTTCTTGATACAATAGAATAATTATTAAATTTTTTAAAAATTTCCAAATCTTTTTGAATCAAATGAAATTTTGGAAAAAAATTTATATTATAAGATCCTTTATTATTTATTTCTAAATTTAATTTATTTTCAATAGTTTTAAGAAAAAAATCTTGATTATACTTATCGATTGAAATTATATAAATTATAGCTGATATAAGAACAATTAATAAAACTGCTAATATTTTATTTTTTAATGAGAATATTTTTTGGATCATGAAGGGGTTGTAAATTTATTTTTGCTTCATATCTTTTTTTGGCAACTTCAATTTCAAATTGGTTATTCTTAATATCATTTAATTTAAAGTTTTCATTTAGTCTAACATGACCCATTGATATACTTTTATTATAATTAAAAGAATATTGACCTGAAGATGTTTTTCCAACAATTTTATTATCCATATAAATAGGCTCTTCATGAAGTAATAAAGGATTTCCTGGGTTATTTTGCTTTTCTAAAGTTAAGTAAACAAGTCTTTTTGAACAACCCTCTTTTAGAACAGATTCCATTTTTTCTCTTCCAATAAAATTTTCAGATTTTTTTAGTGACACAAATATATTTAGACCAACTTCATAGGGGTTTTCTTCAGGCGATATATCGTGGCCCCAGTGTAAATATCCCTTTTCCATTCTTAATATGTCCATAGTATGTGTACCACAGTGTTTTAGTTTGAAATTATTTCCTTTGGTTACAATGTTTTTATAAACCTCTAAAGCATACTCTGTAGGAATAAATAGCTCCCAACCAAGCTCTCCTACAAACGAAAGTCTCTGCGCCCAAATCTTTTTATCATTGATAAAAATATATTTTCCAGTTCCAAAAGGAAAATTAGAAGTTTCAAAGTTTTCTGAAGAAAGAGATGTTAATAAGGATCTTGATTGAGGTCCCATTATTCCAATAACAGCATATTTTTCAGTAACATCTTTAAGCTCTAAATCAGAAATCGAACTTATATTCTTTTCTATCCAATGTTTATCATGATATCTGACAGCTGAACCAGTTGTGATTAAAAACTTTTCTTCATCTAAACATGTAATACTTAAATCTGCCTCAATGCCTCCATATTTATTCAACATTTGTGTATATGTTGTTTTGCCTATAATATTTGAAATATTATTTGAACAAATGTATTGTAATGCTTTGTGTGAATTTTTTCCTTTTATTTCAAATTTTGCAAATGGCGTTAATTCAAATAAAGAAACATTTTGTCTTGTGGATTTTGATTCACGTTCTGCTGCAGGATACCAGCTTTGATAACCATAACTATAATTATCTTCTGCCTTTTCATTATTATTAGCATACCATAAAGGTCTTTCATATCCCGCGCCAATTCCAAAACATGCACCTTCTTTTTTCAACTCATTATGATACGGTAATAATTTTATATTTCTTGCAGTTTTAAATTGTTTATATGGCCAATGCATCGCATATAAATTTCCTAAAGTTTCGGTTGAACGTTCTAAAAGATATTTTATTTCTGATTGCCATGGCTCAAAGCGAGATACATCTAAACTAAACAAGTCTTCTTGAATACCGCCATTAATTATCCACTCTGCAGTAATCTTTCCCGCACCTCCTGCGCTTACAATTCCGATGGAATTAAATCCACAACAAACAAAAAAATTATTTATTTCAGGAATTTCACCAAGCATATAATTATTATCTGGAGTAAAAGACTCAGGACCGCATAGAAACTGACGTATTCCAGCATTTTCTAATACAGGTATTCTTTTTATTGCAGACATCATATAAGGTTCAAAGTGATCCCAATCATCAGGAAATGTTCCAAAAGAAAAATCCTCAGGAACTAAATTATCTTTTGTAAATGCCGGTTTAGCATTTGGTTCAAATAATCCTACTAGTAATTTTCCTGCATCTTCTTTTATATATAAACAATTGTTATAATCTCTTAATACAGGCAAATCTTTTGTTAAATTATCAATAGGTTCAGTTAAAATATAAAAGTGTTCATCAGGATAAAGTGGAACGTTAATATTAATAGATTTTCCTATTTGTCTTGACCACATTCCAGCTGCTAATACTATATATTCGCATTTAATTATTCCTTCTTCAGTCTCAACTCCTTCTATTGAATTATTTTTAATTAATATTTTTTTAACTGGTGTGCGCTCTATAATCTTTGCTCCTTCCATTCTTGCAGCTTTTGCTAAAGCTTGAGTAACATCAATTGGATTAGCTTGTCCATCAAGAGGCATACGAACAGCACCAACTAAATCTTTATCATTAATTATTGGATAATGTTTTTTAATTTTATTTTTTTCTAAAATCTCTACTTCCACTCCAAATAGTTGGGCAGTAGTTGCTTGTCTCAATAGCTCCTCCATTCTGTCATTATTTGTCGCAACAGTAATAGATCCATTTTGTTTTAAACCAGTTGATTGACCAGTTATTTTTTCTAATTTTTTATAGAGATCTAATGAATATTTTCTTAACTTTGTTATGCTTGCTGATGCACCTAGTTGCCCAATCAGACCTGCAGCGTGCCAAGTTGAACCTGATGTAAGCTGGTCTCTCTCTAATACAGTCACATCTTTCCATCCACTTTTAGCTAAATGATAAGCAACAGAACATCCTGCAACTCCTCCTCCTATAACTATTACACGTGAACTTGTAGGTAATTTTTTTTCCATTCTTTTAATTACCTATATTTAGTTTTTTTGTCGATATATTAATAAAAAAATCATTAATTATATTTTGTATATTATCATAAGAATTTGGTTCCCATATTTGTTTATGAGTTTTATTAATTAGCACCTCTGTTACACCATTAATAAAATCATTTCTATTTGTCATAATTTGACTTAAATGATAATCTATATGTAAACAATTTTTAAATGTTTCTTTTTTCGCTCTTCTAAATAGTTCACACGTTAGAGCTAAGCTAGTAGGACATTTTTTGTTAAGATTTTCTAATGTTTTCTTTGAAAAATCAGATTTATCGGATTTAAGACTGTTTAATATCTTTTCAATATTCATTGAATGAAAATGAATATTTATAGTGTCTTGATTATTAATTATTTCACTATTAGAACTCGGTAATTTATCATTTGCAGCGCTATCAATAAATTTATTTTTAATAAAATAATCTTCTAATTTTTCTAAATTTTCACTATTAACGTAATAATTTGATAAGCCAAAATATGCTGTTTCTTCAGAGTTTAATATATGTCCAGTAAGACCTAAATATAACCCCATTGATTTTTTCATTCTAGATAAAATATAACTAGTACCTACATCGGGAAAGAAACCTATTGTCGATTCAGGCATAGCAAATTTTGTATTATTTGTTGCAACTCGATAATTACCATAAATAGAAATTCCAACCCCACCTCCCATAACTATTCCATTCCATATGGATAAATATGGTTTTGCAAATGAATAAATACATTCATTTAATTCATACTCATATTTAAAAAATTTTTTTTTTAATTCAGAATTTTTATCAGATAAACAAATTTTTTTAATATCTCCACCTGCACAAAAAGCTTTTCCTTCTCCTTTAACAATAATACCCTCAATATTATTATTTTTACATTCATCTAAAATTTTTTTAAAATCTATGCACATTTTTAAACTTAATGCATTTAGTGATTTAGGCCTATTTAAAGTAATAATCCCGGTATTATTATTTTCTTTAAAATTTATATACTCAGACATTTAATTCTTTAAATTTTATTTTTTTTGAGAAACCTTCTTTAATTCCAATTTGTTTTGCTTTTAGCCGATTAATTTCATCTCTTAGTTTAGCTGCAGTTTCAAAATCGAGTTTAGCTGCACAATCTAACATTTTTTTTTCAAGTTTATTTAAAAAATCATTTAAATCTTTTCCTACTAATTGTTTTGTTTCATTAATTTCGACTGTAACGTGGTCTTGTTCTGTCACACTTTCTATAATTTCATTAATATTTTTTTTAACACTTTCAGGGGTAATATTATTTATTTTATTGTAATAAAGTTGTTTTTCTCTCCTTCTGTTTGTTTCTTCTAAAGCTGCTTTCATGCTTGAGGTAATTTTATCAGCATACAAGATGACTTTGCTGTCAATATTTCTTGCTGCTCTTCCTATAGTCTGCACAAGACTTGTTTTTGATCTAAGATAACCTTCTTTATCTGCATCAAGTATTGCTACTAGAGCACATTCTGGGATATCTAAACCTTCTCGTAAAAGATTAATTCCAATTAAAATATCAAAAACACCTAATCGTAGATCTCTAATAATTCCAATTCTTTCTATTGTGTCAATATCTGAATGAAGATACCTAACTTTAAGACCTGATTCATGCATATATTCAGTTAAGTTTTCTGCCATTTTTTTAGTTAATGTAGTTATAAGTATTCTGTAATTATTTGATATTCGTTTTTTACATTCATCGATTAAATTATCAATTTGGTTTTCTGTAGACTTTACTTCACAAATAGGATCAATTAAACCTGTTGGTCTTATTACTTGTTCAACAAAGACTCCTCCCGTTTTTTTTAATTCATATTCACCTGGAGTTGCACTTACAAAGATAGTTTGAGGTCTCATAGCGTCCCATTCTTCCCTTTTTAAAGGTCTATTATCTAGACACGAAGGTAATCTAAAACCATATTTAGATAAAGTAGATTTTCTTGAATAATCTCCTTTATACATTCCTGATATTTGACTACATGTTAAGTGGCTTTCATCAATTATTAAAAGAGAATTTTCTGGCATATACTCATATAGAGTTGGCGGAGGCTCTCCTTCTTTTCTTCCCGATAAATATCTTGAATAATTCTCTATTCCTGAACAAGATCCTGTGGTTTCAATCATTTCAAGATCAAACCTTGTTCTTTCCTCCAATCTTTGTTTTTCTAATAATTTATTTTCTCTTTCAAAAATCTTTAATTGAAATTTTAATTCATCTCTTATTTTTGTAATAGCCTTTTGCAATGTTGGTTTTGGAGTTACGTAATGTGAGTTAGAAAAAATTTTAATATTTTCTAGTTCTTGAATTTTTACTCCAGTCAAAGGATCATTTTCTGTAATATTTTCAATTTCATTTCCAAATAAAGATATTCTCCAAGATTTATCTTCATAATGAGAAGGAAAAATCTCAAGAATATCTCCTCTAACCCTAAAGCTTCCTCTTTTAAAATCCATATCGCGTCTTTTATATTGCTGAATAACAAGATTTTTCATAATATTAATTCGATCAATTTTTTGTCCTTTCTTTAGTTCAAAAGACATTTTTGAATATGATTCTACCGGACCAATTCCATAGATACATGAAACTGAAGCTACTATAATAGTATCAGGTCTTTCTACTAATGATCTTGTGGCAGAATGTCTTAACCTATCTATTTGTTCATTAATTGATGATTCCTTTTCAATATAAGTATCTGACCTTGGTACATAAGCTTCTGGAGTATAATAATCATAATAACTAACAAAATATTCTATTGCATTATTTGGAAACAAACTTTTCATCTCCCCATATAATTGAGCTGCTAAAGTTTTATTGGGGGCCATAATTAAGGTAGGTCTCTGAACAGATTCTATAACTTTAGCCATTGTGAATGTTTTTCCAGAACCCGTAACACCAAGAAGGACTTGCTCTTTTTCACCATTATTTAATCCTTTAACTAATTTTTTTATAGCTTCAGGCTGATCTCCATTAGACGTATAAGGACTTACTATTTTAAAAACTTGAGAATTATCTACGGAGTTATAATTTTCTTTGATTAATGAATTTATCATTATTTATTAATATAGTCGTTTAAGTATTTATAGGAAGAACAAAACTTTCCGTTTTCAGTAATTGTTGCTCTATTAATTCTTCCATCATCTTTTTTAAAAATATAAGGAAGCACTTCGTTTATAATACCGTTTCCAAACTCTTCACTTGAATCTTTTGGAAGCTCGGAAGGCAAATTATCAACAGCCATTACAGCAAGAGCTTCATTGTGTTGTTCAACTTCTTTAAGTGTAATTCGATCAACATAATAATAAGGATCAATAATTGTAGTAGGTCTAGTAGTAGTAGGAATAGAGCCATTCACATCACAAGTAATATCCCCTATGACTTTTAAATAATTATATTTTTTAATATCATTTTTTTCAAGTAAGCGTGGAGATTTAGGATCCCAATAATGAGAACTGATAAGCATATTTGCACTATGCATATATTTATCAAGTACTGAAATATAAGTCTCAGGGGATTTAATAAAATGTTGCAAATTAAAATCCCTTCCATTCTTATTGGAAACATATGCGGAAGTTGGAAGGTTGCAAAAAATAGCTGAGGAATTATTATTTTGCAAATACTCTTCTGGTGATACCTTTTTAATATTTGCAAATTCTAAGAATTCTAATGATCCTCTTGCTACTCTTCCATCACCTGTAATAATAATTCTAGCATTTCCAAAATTTCTTTCACTAATATTTTCTTTTAATTTTTTATAAGAATCTAATTCATGAGCACGTGGCATTGGTTTTTGATTCATAGTTTGTAGATATAAATTAAGTGAATTGTAACACCCAACAATTCCAGCAAAACGACCAAAACCAAGATAGCGACGACTTAGATTATCACGTATGTTTTCATAATCAATTAATGTAATTTTTTTCATTAGTATTTTTTTAAGCAGTTCTTTTTTGTCCATGCCAGGAGTTCCTTGAGCGGCTGCAGAATTATCTGCTTGAATCTTACTAGTGTGTGAGAAAAACATATAGCTTTTTGATTGAATTAATAAATTAGGCTCTATTTCTTTAACTCCTAAAATTAAATCTGATTTTGAAATATCTTCTTGAATCAAAGCTCCGTTTTGTTCATATTTTTTATCATTAAAACATCTTATTTTTGAAGGTTGAACCAAAATTTGGAGATCTGGATAATGTTCTTTTAAGATTTTTATATGATTAGGAGATAAAGGAGTTCTTCTTTCATCTCTTCTAAATTCTCTAATTATTGAAATTGTAACCA
>CEUS01033012.1_pt1 | contig 13873 bp, 11 predicted proteins | sample 427031 | NCBI WGS metagenome assembly CEUS01 (sample SAMEA2622837, study PRJEB7988) | marine metagenome | biome: marine biome (ENVO:00000447); feature: marine epipelagic mixed layer (ENVO:xxxxxxxxx); material: "saline water (ENVO:00002010), including plankton (ENVO:xxxxxxxx)" | depth 140 m | reverse complement strand
GTGCCATCCTCGTGGCCGTCTTCAGTGCCATCCTCGTGGCCGTCTTCGGTGCCGTCTTCGGTGCCATCCTCGTGGCTGTCTTTGTCAGTAATATCACTGGCTGTAGATTTTGATGATTCGGTTTTCACTACCGGTTCTGATATATCAACAGTATCATTATTTTTTCCTGAACACCCAATCATGGCTACAGCGAATACCAAAACTAATACAATGGTGATTATATTCTTTTTCCTTAACAACTCGATTTTTCTCCCATCTTTTTGTTATTGTTTTCAACTTGGAAACTGACCCAAAATCGCCCATAAATAGTATATGCGAATTTGTTTACTATGTATAGCTTTACTGGAATGCTACGCATAGCTTTTATATCAGTAGGATGTTGTGTCTATTCACATCAATTATCGGTGGCGATATTATGCAATTATAAGGAATTTTTTAGATCCTGACACCAATTGAAAGGTGATACTTAGAAATCATTGATGTTAATATAGATACACTAAATGGGGTTCCAAATGATTCTAACCAAACAAAAATGCATATCCTGCAGAAGATCAACTCCGCAGATAACAGACCAAGAAAGTCTGGTTTTACTTCAACAGCTCATTGACTGGACAATAACAGAAGAAATCGGGATCAAGAGGCTAAGGCGAACTATTGATTTTGCTAATTTTGCTGATGCAATTGATTTCGGAATCAAAGTAGGTATACTAGCCGAATCTGAGGGCCATCATCCAAAGCTTACTATCGAATGGGGCAGAGTATCCGTAGATTGGTGGACGCACAAAATAGGGGGGCTCCACAAAAATGATTTCATTATGGCTGCCAAAACTGACGAAATCCATGAATCTATGACTCATTCAGGCCTCCTCTGAAATTCAAATGCATCTAACTGCATAACAACTGGAGCAACTTTGCTGTACGACGCCATCATAATAGGAGCTGGCCCTGCTGGAAACATGGCAGCGGTACGCTTATCGGAGAAAGGCCACAAAGTGGCCGTGATTGACCCTCGACACGACATTGGCAATAAACTATGCACTGGCATAATAGGTATCGACTGCGCAAAAAGATTCCCTCCCCAAAAAAGTCATATCTACTCTGGAGCCAATTCTGCAACTATTGTGGCCCCCTCCGGTAAGACATACACAATTGAAAAAGACAGCCCACAAGCATTTATCATAGATAGAGTTTCATATATCAAAACGATCGCCGAAACTGCTTCAAATACAGGAGCTGAATATATTCTCGGACAGAAAGCTACAGACATCCACAATACTCAATCCCATACAGTAGTCACTCTGAACAACACTAAAAACAAATTGATTTCTAAAATTGTTATTGTTGCTAGCGGATTTGGATCTCCATTAATCAAACAACTGGGACTACAAACAGAAAATAGTGATGACTACCTGACAGCAAGTCAGGCCGAAATCACTTCAAACAATCTGGAGCGAACTGAAGTCTACTTGGGGAGCAGAATTGTTCCTGGATCATTTGGGTGGGTAGTACCTTTGGCTGACGGCAAAGCATTAGCTGGCCTAATAGGGCCTAAAGTTAATAAGGGTCAAATGGACCAATTCCTATGTTTGATTAAGTCTCGGAACAAGGTGGCAAATATAACTAAGGATCCTACTAGCTGGGGGGTTCCCATCAAACCTCTTAGTCGAACTTATGGAGAAAGAATCCTGGTCGCAGGGGACGCCGCCGGATTAACAAAACCTACTACTGGTGGCGGCATATATTTTAGTCTAATATCTGGTGAATTAGCGGCACAAGCTGCATCCGAAGCCATAATTAACGAGGACTTTTCAACAAAAAAGATGAGCGGGTATCAAAAAAATTGGGAGGCAGTGTTTGGCCAAGAATTAACGATCGGCCATCATGCGAGGCTATTATACCAATCACTTAAAGACAAACAAATTGACCAACTTCTCGACCACTTATGGACTTCTGGGGCAAAAGATGAATTAACTAATCCTGCAGAATTCTCATTCGACCAGCATTCATGGGCTATCCTTAAAACTATTAATCACCGTCAAATAAGCCCACTACTGAAATCATTCGGGCCTCTAGCAAGACCATTCATAAAACGTATATTGAGTACCACTGCGAAGTAAGTCAGGCTCCAAGTAAGTTCAACACCACGCCCATCCTGACATGTAATGCGTTTTCTGCTTGTCGGTAGAACGCTAATCTATTGTCTTGAACGCTTATTTCAAAATATTCACTTCTCTGCATTGGACCTAAAACAATTCAATGGGGTCTCAGAGAAGACATGAATTTACTGTTTATTTTCAGATTGAATGAATTCCGTGATTTCAAAAGATCTATATGTGCTGCAGTACGGGGGCATTTAAATAAATTGCGTTTACATCAAGTACTGATTCGATATTTTCAAAAATCTCCAAAGACATTTTCCGTTCTTCACAATACGCCATAATTTCCGGATCTATTTGCCCACTGAGCGACACGAGCTTTACTCTGATATTTTTATACAAAGATAGTAATCGTAACAGTGAATTCACGTTTCTATGTTCAAGTCGCCCTATAACTGCTATACACAGACCATCTATTGCGCCTAATTCTATCTGCATGGTGTTATATATCGGCCAGAGCCCGAGTTGGATAATCCTCCTCAGTATGATGAACATCACCTCCTAGAATTGTCATCGCACATTCGAACTAAGTTCTAGTCAAAAATCTAGGTTCGTAAAACAGGCAGTATAAGGATTTGCCTTTTGCGGGAAGGATATTCGAAGTTGAATCAGGTAACTGGCTAATTTTTGGAAAGAATACTTCATCTATGCAGTCTCTTCGTATTTCTTCTATCTTCATCAGATGGTGGTATGGGGCCAATACAAACAACTCCTGAATTGCAGATGTTGACATAAATGAATCGGGATTTATCGCGCAAAATAGCTAATTCAATATATCTATAATCAGGTTATGGATAATCATTCACTGAGGCATTAATCTCTGCTGAAACCAAGAAATGGAGCTTCTCTTGCTGGAATAACAGAAACACGGTCGCCAGATACCAACCCCGATTGGGAATACTCAACACATCTAAGTCTAATTCCTGATGGGAGTATGACAGTAATGAACATCACGCCGCCGTGAAAGTCGCGTGATAATACTGAGCAATCCCCAGATGGATTACGGGAAACCCGGAAATCACTCGGATGTACCATAAGATCCAACGTTCCATCGGGTGGTAGCACATTGCCTTGTATCTCATATTCAAATTTCCCAATTTCGGTTTTCGCCCTGGACTCATCCAATGTTGCTGGCAAAAAATCACAACCTGTTGCTAATTCAGCTACAAATCGAGTCGATGGATTGTTGTAGATAATGTCTGGTCTATCGATTTGTTCTATCATCCCTGAATTCATAATCGCGATCCTGTCTGCCATACCAAAAGCTTCGTCTCGATCATGAGTAACAAAAATAGCGGATATCTCACCTTCTCTAAAGATATTTTGCACTTCAACTCTCATCTCTCTCCGCATTTCGGCATCAAGATTACTAAACGGCTCATCTAACAAAACGGCGTTAGGTCCAGGAGCAATAGTCCGAGCCAAAGCAACTCTTTGTTGCTGGCCTCCAGAAAGTTCATGCGGATATCTGGCCCCTAAGTCTTGCAACCTAACCAGATTCAGCACTTTATCATATGTCGATTCCATATCAGACTTATTCAAATTAAGGATACCAAATTTTATATTTTCTTCTACAGTTAAATGGGGGAAAAGGGCATATTCCTGAAATACCATACCCACATTCCGTTGTTCCGGATTCACAAATATACTTTCATCAAGTACTGTGTTACCGAACATTTTAATTTTCCCATGCTCTACCCGCTCAAAACCAGCGATAACTCTCAACAATGTGGTTTTCCCTGAACCACTAGGGCCAAGAATGGCTAGTATCTCACCTTGTGCTAATGCCAAGCTAACATCTTGCAAAGCAGTAAATTTCCCAAATTTCTTGGTCAATTCAAAGCAATTTATAACTGAGTTCTTCACCAATTAACTCTCACGTCTCGAGACATCAAGAACCCCATAGGGACAGAAGACATAATGATCAGTAGCAAAGCAGGCATAGCTGCCTGTGCAAAAAATGCTTCACTAGAAGCAGACCAAACAACTGTAGCCAAACTCTTAAATCCAAGAGGACCTAAAATCAGTGTCGCTGGTAACTCTTTCATAGTCACCAAAAATACCAAAACTGCTCCAGCCAGAACACTTTTTCTGAGCAACGGTAACGTTACTAACCATAGCGTTTCGATGGCTGTCTTACCAAGATTTCTGGAAGATTCTTCTATAGCAGGGCTGATTTGCAACGCAGCCGACCTAATGGTACCAAGTGCTATAGGGAAGAAAAGGACTAAATACCCAAATATCAATATCCAAAAAGTTTGGTACATGAATTTAGCTAGATTAGCTCCGAAAAAGACTAATGCTAAAGCCACAACTATTCCTGGTAGGGCGAATCCCGTAAAGCTAAGTCTCTCAATAACCTGAGCGAACAATCCACGATTCTTTAATATGAGTCGAACTAAGGGCAACGCTATCGCCACTGAAATCAGACCAGTAATCACAGACACTGTCAATGAATTCAAAGTTGGAACCCACAATACCCCAAGCTCTTCTCCAGATAACATACCTCTGACGACCCAATATAGCAGTACTGACATTGGCATTATCAACGAGATAAGCACCAAGATCGTACAAAATCCGAATGCAATCCATTTCCATGAGCCTAATATCACGATCGAAGGAACGCGGGCCGTACCAGACCCAATCTTGCTATACCTCGGTTTACCTCGAGAATAAGCTTCGATCAGCAGAATCAACAATGCAACACCGACTAGGACTAATGACAATAGAGCAGCTATGCTTCTATCAAACGAATTCTCATACTGTTGATAAATAGCCCATGTAAAGGTTTTGTATCTCAATAAAGATACTGCCCCAAAATCGCTGAGAGTGTAGAGCCCTACCAATAATGACCCCGACATGATGGCCGGTCGTAGTTGAGGCAATATAATCCGGAATTTGGTTCTCCAGAATCCAGATTTTAAAGTAGTTGCAGCCTCTTCAAGTGCAGGATCAAGAGTTGCAAGTGATGCTTTAACAGTGAGTAGTATATATGGGAAACTCAACATTGATAGAACAAAAGTAGCTCCAAAAAGACCATACAGATCAGGCAACCTATCTACTCCGAACGCACTTTCCAAAACACTCTGCAGAAAACCTTTGGGACCTAGCACAAGTATGACCAAAAAACCAGCAACATAAGATGGGATTACTAATGGGAGGGCAAGCATCAGTCCCAACAATTTCCTCAATGGCAGATTAGTACTAGTAGTAAGCCATGCTGCGGGTAAAGCAACAACCAGAGAGCAGAATGTGACTGTCCCTACTAGAAGCAAGGAATTACCAAGTATCTCCAGTGTTCTCCACCTAAATAAGATATCCCAGGCTTCAGATGAGGCAGATGCACTCCTTACCAGTAAGTATATGAGAGGTAGAGCCATGGCGAATGCAACAAGCATAGGAGGCACCCATAACAAATACTTTGAAGACGATGAATTTATTCTCATAAGTATCTAGTTGGTCACCAATTCGAATCAATTTTTACACTCATCACCACTAACTCTAACTCTTGAATGAACAATCCGTTCTGGTTGAACTTCAGGTGATCTTTATAAATCATTTGCGAGGGAATTTAGGAAGAGCTAGCTTAACATAAATTGAAACAAAATATTTATCCGTAACAGCTACTGTTCAGACCCAAACAAATGGCTGTAATTCTCATTATTAATAATTACAGCCATTCCAACAGTTTAATGACAATGCTCACTCTAATCATCATCTCAATATCAAAAGGTTGTGCCAGGTGTCATGCGTTTATCGTGTTATACGTTAGCCCCTTTTTATCAGTAGAGCCGCTGTTATTGCATGAATTTGAATGAATTTAGAGTGAAGGTGTGAATGTTTAGATCACATAACACCTGGCTTAGAAACCTTATATATGGTCAAATTTACTCGATCAAACCAACCTCTCGAAGCAAATCTTGAGTACCTTTGAGATCTACGAGCGAAGCCATATCTATAGAGGGCTTGTTCAGACTATCCATTTCTGGCAGAAGTCGGCTTTTATTGACTCCTTCAATAAGGGGATATTCGTAAGTTTGGCCTGCAAAATACTGCTGAGCCACCTTGGAAAGCATAAAGTTAAGGAATTTTTCTGCATTCTTAGGATTGTCGGCAGTTTTTAATATTCCAGCCCCTGCTACTAAAACTATACTGCCAGGTCCCCCTCCGTTCATGAAAAAGTTCCTCGCTGCAAACGATTCGCCTTCTGAAGCCAAAAATCGGTGTAAATAATAGTGATTGACAAATCCTACATCAATCTCTCCGGCACCTGCGGCCGCAACAGTCGGTGTGTTTTTAGGAAACACTGAAGGATTGTTTGCCTTAATGCCATTTAGCCAATCGCGGGTTTCATCATCTCCCCAAGACACTCGCATAGCAGTAACCATCGCCTGAAAAGACCCATTAGTGGGAGGCCATCCTATTCGCCCCTTCCATTTGGGATCAGTAAATCCTTTCAGCGACGTAGGTAAATCAGATTCACTTATACTGTCGGTGTTGTAGACTACTACCCTTGCACGGCCCGATATACCAACCCACTTACCATCTGGAGATCTAGCCCAATCGGGTACAGTTTCAGTAATTGCATCTGGCAGTTCAGTTAACATACCAACAGTTGCTCCGAGACCGCCTGGATCTTGTGCGAAAAACACATCTGCAGGTGAATTCTCGCCTTCCTCCAACAAAGTGGCCGCTATAGCACCAGTTTTTCCGTACTTAACTTCGACATCTATTCCAGTCACATTCCGGAATTGTTCAATGATCGGTCCGACCAAGGATTCTTTCCTTCCGGAATATACAACCAGTTTTTGGGAACCCTCTTCTTGAGTGACAGGAACCTCTTTTATCACCTCTACTATTTTTTCTACAGGAACTTCTACTTCTTTTATTACTTCTACTTCTTTTATTACTTCTACTTCTTTAGTCTCGCTACAACCTACAAATATCGCCATCGCGAGGATTAAATTGAAGATCAATCCGATTTTCAGCATTAACACTACCTCTCAACAAAATTTAGGACTCAATCAATAGCTAAGTAAGTCCTGGCAACTATTATAACTTAGTATATACTTATTTTGTCAATAACCTTGCACATCGCCACCTTGGATGCCATAAATTACTTTGGTTATTAGCGCATGCTATTGCCGCAGCGGTGGTTGCGTGGAATTTATCCCGAATTCCATACTTGGTAAGAGAGATTAGTTGACCCAAATAGAACAAATTAAGTGGCAGAATTACAGATCACAATTCGTTGCTCTTATAGGCTTCGGTGAGCTTGGTTCTCTTACTGAAGGATGGTCCAATTACATGGAACGACCACCCCGGATACACAGCTACGCTGTTTCACTCATGTAATTAATCACTGGTCACTACAAAGAAGAGAGTGCCAATACATTAATGAATACGAATACCTGTCCAAATGAAGTAGTTTAGGGACTTGTTTAAATACTCAAGGACAACGATTTAATATTCTTACTGACTTTTTCCAAAATGAACGGTAGCCTACGGTGCAAGCGCTACTAGTGCAACTCCAAAAACTACCATTAATGAACCTAACAGGCGCGAGCGCCCGAATGGTTCTTTCAATACCAATGACCCTAATAATACTGCTGCCACAATACCCATTTCCCTGGCTGGCCACACATAACTCAGTTTTGATAGAGTTAATGCAGACAGTACCAACCCATACGCAATGAATGTCAGGGCACTAACAAGCACAATAGCTCTATAGTTCAATCGCCATTCGTCAATTAAAGCTCCCATACTTCTCGCCTTAAGAATATATGGGGTAATAAAAATGCCCGACCCTAGAGCCATCAAGTACATGTAAAGAAACGGGCTGACATAAGCTACCCCTTTTTTGTCCCAGACCGAGTACAAACAAATGAATATACCAGTAGCCAGAGCGTACATCGTAGATTTTTCGCTAAAAAACATTAAAGGATTTTTAAGAATTTTCGTGAGATTTCCAGACCAGTAGACCACAAATATCCCAACTACCACCGCAACTATTCCGATTATAGCTTGAGAGGAAATGGCTTCTCCCAAAATGAAAACCCCTAATATCGGAACCAATGCTGGTCCGGTACCCCGAGCCACTGGATAAACCGTAGACAAATCTCCGTGTGCGTAGCCACGCCCCAACAACACAAAATAAAAAGCATGGAGTACAGATGTGCCCAAAACAAATATCCAACCTTCGGGGTATTTAATAGGAGTCAATATACAAAGCGCTATTGCCAAAGGACAGAAAATTACTGAAATCCCGAGTTGCATCCACCATACAAAAACTTCATGATCATTGGCTCTTTTAAGCAGAAAATTCCAACCAGCATGCGCTATAGCTGAAAGAAGGATTAGTAAGAAAGATGTGGCTGTCATAATCTAATTAAACTCGTGAACAAAGCCCAAGAGAGAGCATGCAATTATCATTACTAAATTTATGAGTCTTTGTTAGGCAGAATCTTTCCTATCTATTTGTGAAATCAGTTGAGGCCTTATTTACTGCGTGCTTGCGCATGTCCATGAAGTCGCCTCTTTTATCCGCAGCCCATTTCTGTGATCTTTTGAGGCTGTCAAGTGATCCTTGGAATTTTGGCAAAACATAGCGAGCCATCAGTTCATAACTCCGCAGAGTATTTTCGCGAGAAGCCCACTCATTAGCCTGTACAAGCAGACTCCCAAAACCCCCACTGGCTTCATCCAATTTTTGAATAGCTGACACCAGATCATCTGGAGTGCCGACACACCATGCGCCTTGATCAACCATAGCATCAATAATTTCTTCTGCAGGCCCATCGTACACGGAGTCAAATCCCATAGTATTTTCGAAATAGTCTCTTTGATAGCGAGCTGCCCCTGCTCTTGCCTGTTCTATCGCCTCTTTGCGAGACTCAGCAAGATGAACTGGCAATACCAATCGCCACTGGCTTCTGTCCAAATGCTTGCCATGTTTGATGGCAGTTTCTTCACCGATTTTCCAAAATTCTCTGAGGTTTGTAGATACTGACCCTCCCCTTAGTACACTCACCGAAAGAACAGCCGAACCATGCTTGCCAGCTAAAACCATTCCTGAAGGTGACTGTGCCGCCGCGACAGCGATAGGGAAATGAGGGTTGGTGTAAGGTTTCAGATGGGTCGTCGCCTCATTAAGACTAAACCAATCTGATTTATATGTAATCGGCTCAGGTTCGGTCAAAAGCCTCACGATTATATCAAGTGATTCTTCCATTCTCGATCTTTGAACCTGTGGGTCAATTCCAAGCATATAAGCATCAGACACTAGTGCTCCTGGCCCAACTCCCATCATCACTCTACCTCGAGTTATATGATCTAATTGAATCATACGATTAGCTACCATTAACGGATTGTGGTACGGGAGACTTATAACTCCTGTACCTAGGTTAATATGATTGGTTCGCTCAGCAGCAGTAGCTATAAACAGCTCGGGAGATGAGATCGTTTCCCAGCCTCCACTGTGATGTTCCCCAATCCATGCTTCATCAAAGCCTAAATGGTCCAACCACTGTAGAGTTTCCAAGTCTCTTTCTAGTCCAAGCGTTGGATTCTCCCCCAACCAGTGGAATGGACCTAAAAATATGCCGAATTTTAATCTGTCTGGTAAACCCATTAGTCAGCACCTTTATATTGATCTTGCATGTAGATTTTAACATGGCAGTACTAATGAATGAAAAATGTTTGAACAGTTAATTAATCCGAGGGATGCTGCGGCCGCCATCTAAAACAATGGTTTGACCAGTGACGATATCGAATATCGGACTACAAAGAATGCTGACCACTTCAGCAATTTCATCTCTCTTCACTAATCGTCCGATTGGCGTCGACTCAATCGCTCTTATTGCCAACTCAGATGTCATCCCTTCATTGTCATCTATAAGATCTGGGGCAATGGAATTAACCCTAACCTCCGGTGCTAATTCTAACGCCAAAGCCTGAGTTAAATGTATCACTCCGCTCTTCGCTAGGCCATAAACGGAGCTACTCCTGTGAAATGCATCTGTAGCTGAGACGTTTATTATGTGGCCTGAACCTTGTGCCTTCATGTGAGAACCCACTGCTTTCATACTAAGGTAGGTAGACCGTACATTGGATGACATTACATGGTCAAAGTCTGCGTGACTCAATTCGAGAAAAGGCATGTCTGAATATGGACCCACATTATTTATGAGTATATCAATCTTCCCAAACGCCTGTTCCACACCAGATATCAATCTGGTTATAGCAACTTGGTCTGTAACATCAGCCTGTATAACTTCAATTCGCACTCCTGAATGTTTCAATTCCTCGTACAATAAGTTGGCCATTTCCGCATCCTCCCTATAGCTAAAAGCAACCTCCGCTCCGCTGCTAACCAAAGAGCGAACCATTGACGCTCCCAATGCACGTGAACCTCCAGTAACTAAGCATGATTTACCCTCAAGAAACTTGGCTTCCATAGCTAACTCTCCTAATTGAATCGACCTCGATACTGATTATAAGGTATCCTTACCGATCATATTGGGGGACTATAAAATGCCAGCTTCAAGAGTACCAAAATTAAGAATCACTAAAAAAACAGTGCCCCCGGAATGGGCTCTCCTTGAACTTACTTTACTCAAAACTCAGTCGGACGCATGCCGAGAATTCTTTGATCGTTATTTTGATGATCAAGGGTATCTTAATTGTATTCCACGATGGGGTGGTAATGATGGCCCGGATGATGCTGCCGAAAATTTCCTGAACTGGACTATTTTGCATGCACTAGGGGGACCCGATGACATCCTAGACATGTACACAACCGCATGGGAGGGACATCTTCGACAATATACAGAAGCTAAAACTACCAGCGTGCCGCTAGCTACAGATGGCATGTACTACCGTGAATTTCCAGTAATGTTCGACTGGTTCCATCACGGGGAATGGTTGTCCGCTTTTATATTGCAAGGACTATCTACGCCATATGACTCAACTTACATTGACAGATCTCGGAGATACGCTGGACTCTACATGAATGAGGATCCGCTCGCACCAAACTACGATCCGGACAAAAAGATCATCAAAAGCATGTTTAACGGATCAAGAGGCCCGTTGCTACGTAAAGCAACCGCATTGGATTGGGCAGGCGACCCGATCGAACTGGAAGGACGATTTAAACCGGGGCATGGGGAGCGAACTTTTCAGGAAATGCTGGCACATTTCAAAGACTATCAAGATGTAGTAGGAGATCATCCACTTAACCTCGGAGCAACAACATTAGCTTTTAATGCCTATGCCCTTACTGGAGAAAGTAAATACTTTGACTGGCTAGTTGAGTACGTTGACGCGTGGGTAGACAGAATCAATCAGAACAATGGCATTATTCCAACAAATATAGGTCTCGACGGGTCGATAGGTGGGGAATGTGACGGGAAATGGTATGGAGGTACATACGGATGGAGCTTTACTGTACAGGTACCTCAAACTGGAGAGATGGCTCATCGTCCATCATTTGGCAGAGGCCTATTTGGATTTGGTAACGCCCTTCTCTTAACTGGTAACCAACAGTACATATCTCCATGGAGAAACATGTTAGATCAAGTCAACTCAAATGCTATAGAAAAAGCAGGGCTTAAACAATATCCCCATATGTACGGAGACGATGGCTGGTACGATTTCACCGATCAAAGATACTCAGAGGGCTCACATGAAATCTACTACTGGTCTATGGACCCGAAAGATATCAAACTTGGCCCAGAGAATCGTTGGGAGTCTTATATAAACGGGGAAGACCCAGAGTATCCTGTTGATGCACTCCGAAATGATTTCAATAATCTTCGAAAGAAAGTTCAATCTATAAATCTAGATTCAGCAACTCCAGACACCAGAATGTCTGATGATTTAAACTTGATCAATCCCGCTACAACTGACACACTCACACAGCTAATGCTCGGTGGCTTGGCCCCTGGCAGACAAGGGTCTCCACTACATTGCAGGGTCAGATACTTCGATCCTGAAAACAGGAGGGCCGGATTGCCCGAGGGGGTAGCAGCGCTAGTTGAACGAATTAGTGCAGACCAGACTACCTTGCTCTTGGTTAACACTGATCATGTAAAACAACGCCAGCTGATAATACAGGGCGGAGCTTATGGGGAACATAACATATTGAGCGTAGCTATGGGTGACGAGAAATTGCCTGTTAATCAATCCTCATTCATCGTTAGTCTCGCACCTGGTTCGGGAGACAGGCTTATCCTAGACATGGAGAGATACGCTAACCGGCCTAGTTTTTCATTCCCTTGGATTTGACCACGACTTGACGACTACATGAAATATCCGTAATTTATGGTGACTAAATCGGATGTGTTGAAAAAGTTTATTCTATATGAAGGATGAGTGATATATGACACACCCTGCTCGATCAATCTTATTTTTGCTTAGCGTACTAGTCATTACAATGTTAAGTTGCGGTGAATCCTCAAACACGACTACTGCTGAAGTTAAAACCACCAAAGATTTAGGACTGCATGACACAGAAAACTCTGGGGAAAAGCCGATCCAGTCAATGAACATAGGTGGAGACTATTTCCGACAAGAAGAAGCTGCTGACGAAAAATACAAAGGGCGTGTAATAAATATACAAGGAATGGTTACCGACATCGGACAAACCGCACAAGGAGTTCCCTATGTGGGCATGTCTGGAATGGGCTGGCTTTTAGTGCAATGTATATTCCCAAATGACTGGACAGGAGATGCACCCGACTTACCCAAGGCACAAATAGCCATACTCCGAGGTAAGGTAGAAGGCCTAAAAGACAACGTACGTGTCGGAGACCGACAGTTCGTAGACTCAGCAGGAGTCAGGCTAACCCTGAGCGAGTGTTCCGTGATCAGTGATTGATCAGACCGAACCTTAACCCTCAAATTAGACAACCCGGTGTGTCGACTTTGAACTTTTTTATAGATGCTTCATGCACGGATACTCCTAACTCTTGTCGCTGCTCAACAATCTCGCTGAACCCGACTACATTCACAATGTTTGCAAATTGTTCTGGCCGAGATTGATCCTAATACAAAGTGAAGTTGACAAAAGATCATTCAAGCGATTAAAATGCCGCAGAATGTATACGTTGGTCAATTGTTACCAATAATAAAACGGAGGTACGACGGAAATGGTTTCTTACCGGATATTTCTACCGCTCATGGCTCTTGTAGTCGCTGTAATGGTGATCGGGGCATGTAGTAGTGATGAAGAAGAGGCGGCCGCGCCTGTTACTGAAGCTACTGCTGCACCTGCACCTACTGCAACTACCGTTGCCATGGCTTCAGGATTTGAAGAAGATTCCCGGTTCACGGGAGAAAAATTTGGAGGCACGTTCAAAATAGTTGGATCTGGAGGACTTAAGTCTTTTGATCCTCTGTGGACAACAGCTTCTGGAACGGGACAGGTAGCCGACACAATTCTTGAGGGTTTGATAGCCACAAGAGTTGACTACGGCAAAGGCCCACAGACGGTAGACAGCTGGGAAGCCAGTTCCGACTTGCTGACTTGGACAATGACCATCCGTGATGGCCTCACTTTCCATGACGGCACAGCCCTTACTAGTGCAGACGTAGTTGGCACTTTGAACCGACAGCGCAATCGCGGTGTGGCTCTAAGACTAGTTTGGGGTGAATTCGGACCAGAGTCCTTCTCAGACTTCATAAAGGCAGGTACGGACACAACGTTCACAATGAACCTG
>CEUS01045807.1_pt1 | contig 13875 bp, 12 predicted proteins | sample 427031 | NCBI WGS metagenome assembly CEUS01 (sample SAMEA2622837, study PRJEB7988) | marine metagenome | biome: marine biome (ENVO:00000447); feature: marine epipelagic mixed layer (ENVO:xxxxxxxxx); material: "saline water (ENVO:00002010), including plankton (ENVO:xxxxxxxx)" | depth 140 m | reverse complement strand
TGGCTTGTAGCGAATGAAAAAACTCCTGGTTGTTGTTGGTCCGACAGCGGTTGGAAAAAGTGCTTTTGCGTTGTCAGTAGCGAAGTTGTTACCAGTGGAAATAGTGAGTGCTGACAGTAGACAAATTTACCGGCATCTTTCTATAGGTATAGGAAAACCGACTGATGCTGATCGGGATTTAGTGAATCACCGATTGGTCGATTTTGTAGAGCCTGATAGTGAATACAGCGTTTCCCATTTCACCCAAGATGCTACTTCAGCCATAGCTGAGATACATTCAAAAGGTCTTGTTCCGTTATTGGTAGGCGGCACTGGCCAATATGTTTGGGCACTTGTTGAGGGCTGGAATGTACCTGCGGTCCCTCCAAATTTAGCTCTAAGGAGTAGTTTAGAGGATCGTGCTTCAGAAATAGGTTCGCTGGAATTACATAAGGAACTGGCTTCAAAAGATCAAAAAGCTGCATTGAAAATAGATCCCAGAAATACAAGAAGAATTGTTAGAGCGTTGGAGCTGATCTACTCTGGTTCAAAAAACAGACAATCAGTCCTTCGCATACCACCATCATACAATTTGAAAATAATTGGTTTAACGCTAGATCGTGAAAAATTGTACGAGAGGATTGATTACAGAATAGATTCAATGATCAAGATGGGTTGGTTGGAGGAAGTAGAGCAGTTGTTGAGCGACGGATACGACCATGCTCTTCCATCGATGTCTTCCATAGGATACTTAGAGTTATCTAAAGTTCACAGAGGAGAATATTCTCTTTCTGAAGCGGTCCAATTGATAAAAAATAGGACCCATCGGTTTGCAAGAAGCCAGCATACTTGGTTTAGGCAAAATGATGAACGTATTAGCTGGTTTGATGCTGATAAAGGCATTGAAGAAGCAATGGAAAGAGTTACAGAGTGGGCGCAGGAGTTGCCTTAGAATTCAGATCATATAGTCAGTTATAGTAAACTGAAAAAGAGAAGGTGATTAAGCGGGAAATAAATCGGGCTGGAGTAAGGCAAGACGTTTAATTTTGGATATTTGATTGGAGTATGAACGTGAATTTCACTAAGCTGCATGGGGCAGGTAACGACTATGTTTTCATAGATGCACGTGGTAAAGATCATGATTGGTCAGAACTAGCAGTGAGCATGAGTGATAGACACAAAGGAATAGGCTCAGACGGCATTATTCTTGCTGCGTCTTCTAGTGTAGCTGACTTGCGCATGATTATGTTTAATGCGGATGGTTCTAGAGGACTGATGTGTGGTAACGGTATTAGGTGTCTAGTGAGGTTTGCTTTTGATGAAGCTATTATTGATTCATCTTGTCCTGTAGTTGATGTGGAAACTGATTCTGGTGTCAAGCAGGTGACTCCTATTTGGGAAGATGGCAGGATGGTCAGGGCAAAGGTCGGTATGGGTGAGCCTATATTGGAACCAGAACATATACCTGTGATAGCTCCGAGTTCTGAAGTTCTACAAGACTATGAGCTGACTTTAAAGGACAGAGTTTTGAACATTAGTTGTGTTTCAATGGGTAACCCGCATGCAATTTGTTTTATGGATGTTGATTTGAATTCTTATGAACTAGATAAAATCGGACCCATTGTTGAATTCCATGAGATGTTTCCTGAGAGGGTGAACTTTGAGATTGCAAGATTGGTGGATAGTTCCAATATAGAGGTTCGGGTATGGGAGCGTGGATCTGGGTTAACAGAAGCTTGTGGTACAGGTGCATGTGCAGTTGCGGTATCAGCTCGTCTCCACGGCTTCATAGGTGACCATGTCACTGTCCATCTTCCTGGAGGAGATCTTTCGATTGATTGGTCAGGTCAAGGAGAGGTTGTCATGGATGGGCCCGTGGAATCTGTGTTTAAAGGGCAGTGGCCTTTGTAATCATTTTAATCTAAATACCTTTGAAATACACAGCAATTTACTTGTAGAGCTTATTGATTTGACTGGTTAAATTTAACGTTTATGTTAGGTGTTATGAAGGGCGTCACTTTACCTATGTAGTTAAATTCTATTAACATGTGTGAATAGTTTTCACAGAACTCGAACCGGAGGATTTATGAATCTGTCTCAACGTATAAAAAAAGTTCCGCCGTATCTTTTTGTTGGAATAAGTCGCAAAATTGCTGAGAAAAAACGACAAGGTATTGACGTGGTGAGTTTTGGCATAGGAGATCCGGATATCCCCACACCGGATCCTCTAATTTCCACACTTCGAGATTCGGCCATGGTAAGTGCCAACCATAGGTATCCAGAAACGGAAGGCCTTCCTGAATTCCGATCTGCTGCAGCCGGTTGGTATAAACGTCGTTTTGATGTCACTCTGGATCCGGAAACGGAAATATTATCTCTAATCGGAGCAAAAGAAGGTATAGGCCATGCGTCTTTGTGCTTTATTGATCCTGGTGACATAGCGTTAGTGCCCGACCCTGGTTATCCAGTCTATTCAGTAGGCACTTGGTTTGCTGGTGGAGAATGTCATTGGATGCCTTTGTTGGAGGAGAACGGTTGGTTGCCAAACTTGTCTGAAATCCCGAGCGAAGTAGCATCTAAAGCAAAAGTAATGTGGCTGAATTACCCCAATAATCCTACAGGTGCTCTTGCAGATTTAGAATATTTCAAGACGGTGGTCGATTTTGCTAAAGCTAATAGTATTTTGGTTATGCATGATGCCTGTTATACGGAAGTTTCGTATGACGGCACTAGGCCGCACAGCTTTCTGGAAGTACCAGGAGCAATGGATGTTTCAATCGAGTTCCACTCTCTTTCCAAGAGTTACAATATGACCGGTTGGAGATTAGGAGTCGCGGTTGGCAATTCGGAATTGATAAATGCTCTGATGGTTGTAAAGTCCAATTTGGATTCTGGAGTGCCTCAAGCTATACAAATGATGGGAATTGACGCCTTGAATGCGCCTGTTGAATCAGTGGACGATAGAAACGCAGTTTATCAGCAAAGGCGAGATAGACTCATATCTGCGCTGACAAAGATTGGATTACATGTAGATCCGCCCAAAGCCAGTTTGTATGTTTGGGCTCAAGTCCCCGAGGGATATTCTTCGGCTGAGCTCACTGAGATTTTATTAGAGGAGAGAAATATCGTAGTTACTCCCGGTTCTGGTTATGGTAAATATGGAGAAGGTTATATTAGATTATCACTCACAATATCTGATGATCAGTTTGAGAAGGGTTTGGCTCAACTAGACGGTTGGATAATACCGTCAAAGGCCAGCTAGTAATATGAAGGATACTAAACATCGCTAAGTCTCTCCATCGTACAAGTAACAAAAAAGAGCGAGCCGTATTAGTTGCAGCAAGTGTTAAAGGATCCTCAGCAATTTTGGGCCCAGAAGATTCTTTAGGGGAATTATCCGAATTGGCCAGAAGTGCAGGAGCTTTGCCGGTGGGTACTCAGGTGCAGAGGCTTAATAAGCCTAGTCAGACATATTTGGGTAAGGGCAAAATATCCGAACTTGTCACCATGTGCGACAAATTGCGAGCAACAACAGTAATTTGTGACGACGAATTGACTCCCAATCAACAAAAGAATTTGGAACAAAATCTGCTTGATATCAAGGTAATAGATAGAACGGCCTTGATATTGGATGTTTTTGCTCGTGGGGCCCGCTCAAAAGAAGGTCGGTTACAAGTGGAATTAGCGCAACATGAGTACATACTTCCTAGGATAGCTGGCCAATGGTCCCATTTGGAACGTTTGGGAGGTGGTATTGGTACTAGAGGCCCAGGCGAAACACAGATAGAAACAGATAGACGTCTGATAAGGAACAAGATTACTAAAATTAGACGTAGTTTATCGAATGTGAGTCAGCAAAGAGGCCTGTACCAGTCTCGTAGAAGACAGAATAATATCCCAATAGTGTCACTGGTTGGCTACACGAACGCTGGTAAAAGCACATTACTGAATTGTATTACCGGAGCTGGAGTTGTGGCAGAAAACAGGATGTTTTCCACACTGGATCCACTCACTCGAAAAGTGGTAGGCCCTAATGGATCTGAATTTTTGCTAACAGACACTGTTGGGCTCATACAGAAGTTGCCTACCACCGTTATAGCTGCTTTCAGCGCGACGCTACAGGAACTGAATGAGTCTTTTCTGATTGTCCATGTTGTTGATATAACTCATCCTAATGCTGGACAGCAAGTAGAAGTTGTTTACAAAACTCTGGCTGACCTTGGCTTACAAGACAAGCCCTTGATATTGGCATTGAACAAGTCTGATCTTCTGGATCAGCAAGGTTTGAATGCAACAGGATTTGGAGTTAACGACTCACTATTGACTGAAAGAGGTGCGGTAATGATTTCTGCGGCTTCGGGTGTTGGGGTAAAAAAATTATTGGATGTGATCGCATTAAAGATGGATGAAGGGGACTCATTGGGTTGATATCACGGAGTCATAATCTAAATAAGCTAGCTTCGCACTATAATAGTTATGTCAAGTCGCAGAGTGGTTATGTTATGGAACAGCGTCGATCAACTCAAGCGTGTGCAAGAAAGTCAGGAGTTCCAAAGATGTATTTGCGGGATAGATGGGGTCGTAACATATCGTTTTGATAGTCGGATAGTCTGAGGATAGACGAGAAATGTTACCTTCGCAAACAATTACAATCTTTTCCCCGTATAATACCGATGCAGCGCCTAAAAGTTGGGTAAATAAAATTGCAGAATTGTTTTTTGGGGAATGCACGTCATCAATTTCCCTGATAAATAAAATGCCTGAATTACACAACTTCATCCTCTCTGAAATTTCCTCTGGGATCAAAGGCCCATGGAAGGGTTCTAAATCAGCAGAATGGTAATTAACACTGAATCTATTCAATAAATTTTTAACTACATTCGTCATTTGATCAGTTTTGTTGCCTGCAACAAAGATACGAGAATTTGTAATTTGGGGAATAAAAGGTGAAACTGGGTCAGTCGGTTTTGGCGGAACTGTATCGGGACGTGGCAGCAATATTATGCCATCACCACTATCGCCACCAGGTTGAGACCTGCCGAGAGTAACTTTGAATGATCCAGTTCCGGATGACTGTATGACGTCAGCAAAAATCCCATTTGCTTTTATGATATCGAAACACTCAGATGTCAGATTTGAAGGAACCCCGAGTTCTCTTTGCAATAGATTTTGGACATATTCATTTTTCGGGATCTCTTTACCATCTAATCGGTTATAAAATTTTCTAAATATATCAGGGGCTAAAGCTGCTTCCAATAAAGCAGTTTGAAGTTCCTCTTCGGTTCGAGGAGTTGTACACGCTTCTCCTCGGGGAGTGATTGATATATTTTCATCACGATAGCCACCTATTGTTAATCCATACGCTGCTGAAGAATTCAATTTTTGCATGAAGCTACTACTGTCACAGGTACTGCCTATGGCTTTTGCCAAAAGACCTCTGTCAAAGGGAATCCCTGAGTTATCCTGCTGGATTGCCCTTGCAATTGAAAGAGATTCCTCCAATGTTCTTGGAGGGTGGCTACGCACACGGCGGGTACGCCGACCTGACGTGTTAACCATTAATAAAGTTCCCTTCTGCCTCCCTCGGGAGAACCTGAACTGATAAAACGCCGAAGGTTCCTAGAAAAAGAAGTGACGCACTACATATAACAGTCATGAAAATATACAGCACCAAAACGGCCCAGTCAACAATCTATCAACCTTTTCAGGCCGCAGCCCTATATGACTGAAAACAAATTGAAAAGATTGAAAAGGCCTGAAAAGGCGCCAACAATAAAAAATGACGTGGTATTAAGATGCATAATTTATTACGTGATACACTGCACTGTAAGTACAAAATTACACGGATGGATAAAGAGATGAAAACCGTATACACCTATTGGAAAATGAATGTTTTTGTTGTAATTGTCGCTGTCGTTACCAATTTGTCACTTTTGTCTTGTGGTGGTGATGAACAGACAACTGATGTAAACCAATCTGATTCCAAAGTAGTAGAAAGTTTAAGAACCAACGAAAATGTTGGAACCGGAACAAAAACGTCCGAACCTACTTTCCCCGATGTTGTTTCTCCTGATACTCCATTAAATAAACCTGGAGAAGTTCCAGAAGAATTGAAAACTATATGGGAGGTTTGGGAGTTGCTCGTTCGTCATCATGTTGATAAAGCAGATATTGATCCAACCGAAATAACCGAGTCGGCTATACGTGGAATGCTGCTCCCATTCGAAGACCCTCAAACTGCATACGTAAGTAAGGAGTATCTAACAACCCAAACTCAAGATTTGGAAGGTAGTTTTGAAGGCATTGGTGCAACTGTATCAATGCGGCTTGATGGTAAATTGATCATAGTAGCTCCGATAAGTGGAGGACCTGCTGAAAAAGCGGGTATAAAATCAGGCGATATTGTTTTGGAAGTCGACGGTAACTCGATAGAGGGTCTTAGTTTACTTGAGGCAGTAACCCAAATTAGGGGGCCTAGGGGTACAAAAGTGATCCTGTTGGTTCAACATCTGGGAGAAATATCGCCGGTTGAGATGACTATAGTCAGAGACAAAATACCATTGGATAGTGTCTTAGTACGAAGCGAACCTGGAGCAGAGATCGCCCATATCAGGTTGACGGACTTTTATGCAGATACAGCTGGTAGGCTGAGAATAGCTATTGGTGATGCTGTTGAAAGTGGTGCAATGGGTTTGATAATAGACGTTAGGGACAACCCTGGAGGGTTGCTTAGTGCTGCTATTGATGTAACCAGTCAATTTCTAGAAAAAGGTTTAGTTTTGTATGAAGTAGACGGCGATGGAATGCGAAGGAACTTTAATGTAAAAGGTGGCGGAATTGCAACCAAAATCCCTTTGGTTGTTTTAACAAACGGAGGAAGTGCCAGTGCCAGCGAGATTTTAGCAGGCGCTGTACAGGATTATGAAAGAGGCCTTGTCATCGGCTCAACTACTTTTGGGAAGGGCACTGTGAACACATTTAGGCGCCTGGGTAACGGAGCAGGGCTTTATATGAGTGTAGCTAGGTACTATACGCCTGCAGGAAGAGTCATTGAAGACGTAGGAGTTGTGCCAGATATAGAAGTTTCATCCCGCGATAGACAGTCAGCGGAAACTGATCAGGTGAACAGGGCTATGGAGGAACTGAAAAAACAAATTTCTAATTTGCCTCAAGGAAATTAGCGATGCCTGATGGTAAACCTGCAGCAACTAATCGGAAAGCTCGTTTTGATTACGAGATACTAGAGACCTTTGAGGCTGGTCTAGTATTACTAGGATCTGAAATAAAATCTATAAGAGAAGGCAGGGCCAACATAACAGAGGGATACGCTCGGGAGGAATCTAGTGAGATGTGGTTATTTAATGCCCATATTTCAGGATATTCTCATGACCCAGTAAGGCCGCGTAAATTGCTTCTGCACAAGTCAGAAATCGCATGGTTGAAGCGGCAAACTTCTGAAAAAGGCCTTACTATTGTTCCACTCAAATTGTACATAAAGACACATGTTGCCAAAGTTCTGATTGGGCTTGCGCGTGGTCGCCGGAAACACGATAAGCGACGGGCTATTATTGACAAAGAAAGATCCAGGGAGGCGCGCCGGGCCATGGAAAGGTAATTGGCGGAACCTCTATATAGGTTCCAGTAAATAAAAAGAGGTGTCGGTTATAAACCGACACCTCTTTATTTTGTTCTGTTCCCAGCCCCGTAATAAAGAAAGCTTGCTGCTAGCCTACTCTTTTAACTTCTAGAGTTTCACCGGGAGCCAAAGCAACACGTCTCACGTGTATCCCTAGCTTTAGCAACCAATACCCTAGAGTGGCCTTGCTAACGCCCAATTTATCAGCGGTAGCGGACAGCCCTTCATCAGTGACCATCCCTGGAAGCATTTTTTCCAGAGGTTGGCCGATCCTATCTTCAACATCAGTCATTTTCTTTGTCTTTCGAACCATGATTTCTGTGCCTCCTCCATTAACTTGAAGATAATGCTATATCCAGCACAATGCATTGTCAATAAGTTTTTCCAATCTTTTCTTATACATTTCCAAGATATTCAATTCTTTTCACGGCATGCAGAAACGAATGTATTGAAGGTTTGAAGGGTAGTCGGCGTGGGTTAGGTTCTGTTTACCGTGATTAATTCGAGCGATTAATGGATTGAGGTACCGGGAAACGGTCTTTGCTAAAATTTCTCTAGTTTGGCATCTTCTCCGGCTCTCCGTGTTTTGTTTAGACCAGAGATCTATGCTGGTGGTCACTCCCCTCCCCTGCCCAGAAAACGTGTATGTCGCTGTATTTACTCAGCGGATCAATATATACCGGTATTGTTATCCTGGTGTTGAACGGCCACTCACTCACCATTAGGAGCGGGCACCTGGAACAGCTAATATGCTAAAATTACGGGGTGGAATTAGTCCCTGTAGCTCAGCAGGACAGAGCAGCTGCCTTCTAAGCAGCGGGTCGCAGGTTCGAATCCTGCCAGGGACGCCACTACAACCCTCGAATACCGGCATCCCGGGCTGCTTCGAGACATTAAACATATCACCATATGGAAATATGGAACAAAGATTAATGGTTTCATGTATGTATAGGCCATTTCCGTGATATGTGTCGCTGAGGAGAATATCGTGCCAAACAAATTAGTTAATGAAACCAGTCCCTATCTTCTACAACACGCCAATAACCCAGTAGATTGGCTTCCATGGGGTAATGAAGCGTTAGAACTCGCTAAAACCCAAGATTTGCCAATATTGCTTAGTGTTGGGTATTCGGCATGCCACTGGTGTCATGTTATGGAAAGAGAATCATTTGAAAATCCAGATATAGCGAAATTGATGAACGACAATTTTGTATGTATCAAAGTGGATCGTGAAGAACGCCCAGATATAGATTCGATTTACATGTCTGCTGTCCAGGTGATGACTGGACAAGGCGGTTGGCCGATGACTGTGTTTCTTACCCCTGAAGCTAAGCCTTTTTATGGAGGTACCTACTTCCCTCCCGAAGACAGAGGGGGGTTGCCTTCGTTTCCTAAACTACTGACATCACTAAGTTTGGCTTATAGAGAAAAAAAATCCGAAATACTTGAGGCTACTGAGCAATTATTTAAGAGGATAGAGGGAATTTCTTCTGGGTTTGGTGAAGGAACGGAGTTGGATGTAGTAATACTTGATAAAGCACAGCAAAAAATATTGGAGCAATTTGATCATCAGAATGGGGGTACAGGTCTGCAGCCTAAATTCCCACAACCTGTTACATACGAGTTCCTTCTGAGGCACTATGCGCGTTTCGGGAATTTCCAATCCTTGGAAATTGTTGAGAAAACTTTAACAAAAATGGCGCAAGGGGGTATTCATGACCAGATAGGCGGAGGATTTCACAGGTATTCTACCGATACCTATTGGCTGGTGCCACATTTTGAGAAAATGCTGTATGACAATGCTTTGCTGGTTCAGTTGTACCTTCATGCCTATCAAATTACTGGGGACGCTTACTACAGAGAAGTGGTCGAAAGAACGCTTGGTTATGTAAGCCGGGAGATGACTGGTCCTCAGGGAGAATTTTACTCATCCCAAGATGCTGACAGCGAGGGAGTTGAGGGCAAATTTTTTGTGTGGCGTCCAGAGCAAATTAGGCAAATACTGGGTAACCAACAAGGAGAGATATTTAATGACTATTACGGCGTCACCAAGGAAGGCAATTTCGAAGGGATGTCTATTCTACATGTAGCAAGTAATTGTAGAGATATTGCTCAAAAATACGGCACAACAGAAAAATATGTTAACTCATCTTTGGAAAAATCTAGAGAGATTTTATTGGAGCACCGAAATCATCGAATAGCACCAGACTTAGATGACAAGGTCATTTCGTCATGGAATGGAATGATGTTACGCAGTTATGCGGAAGCAGGAGCGGTTTTCGGTCATTCAGAATACTTAGATAAAGCTAACCAAAACGCTAAATTTATATCTGATAACCTAATATCAGATGGTAGATTACTACGTACATACAGGGATGGACAATCTAACTTGAAAGCATATCTCGAAGACTACGCTTTCGTTATAGACGGCTTCTTGTCGCTACATCAAGCCACACTGGATCCAAAATGGATTCATCAATCTATGAGTCTATGTGAAAGTATGATGGAACTTTTTTGGGATGATGAATCTGAATGTTTCTATGATACTGGAATTGATCATGAGGAATTGTTCATTAGGCCCAAGGATTATATGGACAATGCTATTCCATCTGGTAGTTCAATGGCATCTGATGTTATTTTGCGAATCGCCATTATCACTGGTGATATGAGCCTCCGTACCAAATCTGAGAAAATAGTTAGATCCTTTACAGAACTAATGACCAGGTTCCCTGCTGCATCTGGTAAGTGGTTGAGTGCTCTTGATTTTATATTGGATACCCCCAAAGAGATCGCTATTGTGGGTAACGTCGAAGAAGAAGGGACGGTTGGCTTGTTAGCGGCGGTATCCAAAAATTATATACCTAACAAAGTGGTGGTTGGATCTTCCGGTTACAGTCTAGAACCGAACAGTATATCAATACCGCTTTTGCAAAATAAATGTGAAATTGACGGGAAGCCTGCCGCGTATGTGTGTGAAAATTATGTGTGTATGTTACCCGTCACAGATCCCATAGAACTAACCAATCAACTGATTGATTAGCCCGCAATTTTCAGGAGTTTGATTATTCGGATGTGTAGTCAGAAATCGACAAATTATTATATATCGCTCCCCTATTCCGCAAGAGAGGTTTAGAATATTAACCATGTTCTTGACATGATGCGTTCATTTGGTGAACAATATACGTTCAATTAATGAACGCGGAAGCAACTGTTTGTATCCGAAGTCTAAAATTCTAAAGGTACTGAAACTAGATGAGGATGAACCAAGGGGAACAGGAAAGCTTAGAAGGACCAAATTTCAAGGAGCTTAGACTCCTTGAAGAAGTTGAATCTAGTTCTGAAGTAAGTCAACGGCAACTTGCAGGGCAATTGAATATAGCTCTAGGTGTTGCCAATCTCATAGTACGTACGTTGGTTCGAAAAGGATATCTACGTGCTAGCAAAGTCCATTGGAAAAGATGGGTTTATGTTCTAACTCCGGCAGGAATCGCTCACAAAGTTCAATTGACTTTGGATTACATAGAACGATTTGTTGATCATTATCGTAGAGTTAGGTCATTGCTAAGGACAGAGCTAGCCGCCCTAACGATTGATTCTGATTCAAGAGTTGCAATATACGGGACAACTGAATTTGCAGAAATGATTTTTTTGGCACTTCGGGAACATGGAGTCCAGAATATAGATTTCTTCGATTCTGATACAGAGAGTCAGCAATTTTTGGGTCAAGAAATATTTCCAGTACATGATATCGCTTCCAAAAACTATCCTGTAGTACTGATTGCCCACACGACAAAAATTTCCAGCAAATTGGATGAGCTGCGTTCGGAAGGAATTCCACAAGGTGCCATAGTTACACCATTGCAAGGTAAGAGCAAATCCTCACAGGATAATGAGGAGCTTGATTGAGGAAATGTACAAAATGATTAATAGCTTAAATAGTGTAATGGCCTGGTATGTTTTGAGGACTAAACCTAGAAGTGACAGAGTGGCATTTGAAAATTTGGAGAGAAATGGATACAACGTGTTTTTCCCTGAGATTGACATCCCAATCAGGGGTGAAATGTACAACCGTACGCCATTATTTCCCGGATACTTGTTCATACGTTTGGATCCACAAAAAGCATGGCCATTGGTAGAGCTTGTTCCCGGTGTAATGGGCTGGCTTAGATCAGATGGAAAAATACCTTCTATAGGTGACGAAGTTATTGCGGACCTAAAGCAAAGAATTAAATGCATTGCTGATGATGGTGGCCTTTGGACGAAGTTTAAACCTGGCCAGACTGTGAGAGTTGTGTCAGGTAAACTCGAAGGTTTGGCGCGAGTGGTGGAAGAGCCTCGTTCACCAGAGTCGAAAGTTAGAGTCTTATTGGAAATCATGGGGAGGTACGTGCCTGCTCAAGTGCCATGGCATCACATCAAGGTTGTAGGTTCCAAGTTAAATAATAATAAGGTGACTAATGGTCCTGCCAGAAGGACGCGTGGCAGAGGCCGTTGGATCAAAGGTAACGGCCCTAGGAAATTGGCTATTAACTAGCCACTAGGATGTAAACAAACTGGTTACTGCCGTCGTAGCCGCTGCTCCGGCGGTGATCAGTGCACAAAGATAAGGATTAGCTATGATTGGCATAAAATCATGGCATGGCGAAGCTATGTGGGAATAAAGTGTAGAAATTAATAAATAAGAGAAGAGTGGTTATGGAGCTTCTTGATAAAATAAAAGACAGGCATGCCTTAATATCTGTTATAGGACTTGGATATGTAGGGCTACCTTTGGCTGTGATGTTTTCTGAGTCGGGATTTTACGTCCATGGCATAGATATTGATCAGGCCAAAATAGACTCAATTAATTCTGGGGAATCCTACATAGAGGACGTTGAATCTAGTCGATTGACCAATGTTGTCCGAAAAGGAGGCACTGGTAAACTGTTTGCAACAACTGATTTTGATGTTCTATGCGAATCAGATGTAGTCATTATCTGTGTACATACACCGCTGAGTAAAACCAAAGATCCTGATGTTTCTCATATACTAACTGCAGTTAAAGAAATATCTGCTAGACTAAAAAAAGATACTCTCATAGTTTTGGAAAGTACCACTTATCCAGGTACCACATTGGAATTGGTTCTACCGATTGTTGAAAATCATGGAGAGGTACAAAATAGGAAACTAGGTTCAAACCTATTTTTAGCTTTTTCACCTGAGCGTATTGATCCTGGGCAGTTGGAATGGACAATATCAAATACCCCCAAAGTCATTGGAGGAGTCACCGAAAACTGTACAGAGGTTGCCAGCGCTTTGTATGGAGCTATAGTGGATAGGGTAGTACCTGTGTCATCGCCCACAGTAGCAGAGATGGTTAAATTGCTTGAAAATACATACAGAGCAACGAACATAGCTCTGGTGAATGAAGTGGCGATTATGTGTGATCGTCTGGGCGTAGATGTTTGGGAGATTATAGAAGCAGCCAAGACTAAGCCGTTCGGCTTCATGCCATTCTATCCGGGACCGGGATTAGGAGGCCACTGTATCCCTGTAGATCCACAGTATCTTGCATGGAAAATGAAGACTCTTAACTACAACGCACGATTTATACAACTTGCTGAGGAGATCAATTTGTCTATGCCTGAATTCTGGGTATCGAAAATTCAGGAAAAGTTAAATGATCAGGGCAAACCGGTAAAACAATCTGAGATATTAGTACTGGGTGTCTCATATAAGAAGGATGTCTCAGATACTAGAGAATCCCCGGCATTGGATGTAATAAAACATCTTTTGGATAAAGGCGCTTCTGTATCGTATTTTGATTCACGAGTTAGCGATATTTTGGTGGAGCAAACAAATCTGTACTCAATAGATCAAGCAGAATTGACCAGTAGAATTGAAAGTGCTGATTGCGTTGTTATATTGACAGATCATACAGATACTGAGTGGGATGTAGTCAGGGATAAGGCGACTGCTATTGTGGACACTAGAAACGCGCTCGGGTCACATTAGTTATCGTACGTACAGTGATTTTACCGGGACCCTGATGACTAATAAATTGATATCGTATTTTGGACCGAGAGATTGGTATAAGAGACCCTTTGATTTGTGTGTGCTGCTGGGAGTACATATTGTGTTGTCTCCAATTCTGCTGATTCTTTGGATACTTATACCTTTGGCAATATGGTTGGAAGATCGAGGTCCAATTTTTTATACACAGCTGCGAGTGGGTCGTAGTGGCAAAGTGTTTCGCTTGTACAAGTTCCGCTCTATGATAC
>CEUS01284457.1_pt1 | contig 13889 bp, 33 predicted proteins | sample 427031 | NCBI WGS metagenome assembly CEUS01 (sample SAMEA2622837, study PRJEB7988) | marine metagenome | biome: marine biome (ENVO:00000447); feature: marine epipelagic mixed layer (ENVO:xxxxxxxxx); material: "saline water (ENVO:00002010), including plankton (ENVO:xxxxxxxx)" | depth 140 m | reverse complement strand
CCAGTCCATCGATGCTCAAGCCTCTTATGATCCAGAAGCCCTGGGAATTATTAAGTCTGAAATAATGATGCGAGGCCTAGATTTTAGAAAAGAGGCACTGGCTTACTTACGAGAACTAGAGGGTTATTAAAATGAAAATTACAAAGAGACAGCTTAGAAGAATCATCAAGGAAGAGAAAGCCCGGCTTGTAAATGAGATCCAGGCTGAGAAAGACGTCAGGCAGCTGACCCTTAATCAAGGTGAGGTTGATAAGGTTGAGGCCATGCGATCAGCACTGGATAGAATGTTCTTTGAGTATCGAAAAATAAATTCAATACCCCCACAATGGCTTGATGACTCCAACGGGTTCGGTACATCCAGGTATGATAAACTAGAAGAACTGTTGATGGATGCAGGCGAAGAAATGTCAGACTTGGTACATGATATGAAGAAAGTGGGAATATAAGACTCAGAGTGAGGTTCAAAGGTTGAACCTCGTATCATTAACAAAAAATTATCTATATTAAAAAATGGGAGGCACCTAAAATGATAGTTACAAAGAGACAATTGAGAAGAATAATCAAGGAAGAAGCACGCCGTCTAATGGAGGACAGCATTGACAGTGAGCTTGATCACCTTAAGAAAAATGTGCATGATGATATTGAGCACATTCGTGATCTAAAAGATGACATTAGGGATGATCATGAAGAAGAGCTTCGTGCGGAGAAGGCACGCAAGGATGAGTCGCGCCGGAGGACAAAGTCTAAGCTACGCAGGATTGTTCGTCGTACTATCAACGAAGAGCATGCAGACTGGGGCATGGGAAAAGATGAAGATTCACGTACACACCATGGCGAAAAAGATTATACAGGCCATAAGGGTGATCATTCAAAGACTCATCCAGGTGAATTAGACTATGAAGATGATGCAGCTGGAAGAGCACATGATGCAATTGCTGCTATTCATGACCTGGCATCTGCAGCAGGCGTTGAGCTTGATGTTACGGCCGGGGATGCTCTTGACAGTGAGGATGCAACGATCATCGCTATGGAAGGCAGGCTCCGCCGACAGGCACTAAAGAAGCGTATTAAAAGATTGACGAGGGATGCGATCCGCCGAGGACTATAAGATGAAAATCTCAAAACGACAACTAAGAAGAATTATCAAAGAAGAGAAGGCCAAGTTACTAAAAGAGGCACCGACTCCTGAATTTGGTATATTCGATCAGTATTACCTAGCTGATCTACTGATGGAAGAGGTCGAAAGTTTTATGGACCAGACAGGGGTGGATAGCTTCGGGCCGGCCGAGGTCGAGGATATGCGTAATGCAGTCATGGCGGCACTTGATACGATTGTGAAACAGGTGAGCTAAACCTAAGTGAGGTTAAAATTATGAGAATTTCAAAACAACAATTAAGAAGAATCATCAAAGAAGAGCGCATGCGAATTCTTTATGAGGAAGTTGAAGAGATGGAGATCAAGGTAGACACTAATGAACACCACTGGCCTCGTGTAGAGTGGTCGAACATTGGTGAGCTTACCGATAAGTGGGCAGACCAAGAGAGAAATGCTTGGGATAAAGGTGATACGTCTATGCTTCCGGAGAAGCCGGAAGACGTCAGCATATCCGCATGGGAAGCAGAGCATAAGGCTGCTTGGGAAGACCAGGTAGAAAATGCTGCATTAGATTTAGAGGCGGAGTTAACCACACGGATCCGCAGGCTAGCTCTTAAAACGATGCAGGAATTTACTGATTCGCTGATAGCGGGTGATTATTCTGCCTAGTTTGGTAAATGGGGGTGAAGCAGATGCCTAAAGACAACCACAAGAAATTTCTATCAGAACTTAAGGACTTATCACCGACAGAGCGCCGTGTTGCTTTAAAACTAGCACGCTCATCACGTCCTTCAGCGCGAAGGTATATAAGGCTTGTCTTAGAGAATAAGAAATCCTACAGCAAAGCCGGTACGGGTAGTATGTCTGCTAAGGAGGGTGATTCTCGGCACTCCGCCAAAAGAAAAGGGGATTATTTTCAAGCTAATGTCATCGCTGAGGGAATTTTTGGGTGGTCTGGCGAAAAGATAATGAAGAAGATTGTTGGTAGGAATTATGCACCCCCTATCCGAGTAGATGCTGCTGCAAAAAATCTCGAGGTTGCGCTTGGGCAGTATGCGACGTCTTATGCGAGGAAGGCTACGCCTCGCCGTGTATCTCCTGATGAATTTGCTCAAGAAGCAAAGGCAGGTTTAGCTAAGGGCCTGCGGCTATGTACTTCATTTGCAAGGCACGTTGCTACTTCTTTAGACGCTAAAACTGAACCTGCTCAAATCAAGAGGGAATCTACGGATATTCGGGAAAAAATTCTGCGTGCAAAGATTAGGGAGCTTCTTGTAAAAGAGCAAGTTGTTGGGTATACGGCGCCGCAAGAAAAAAAGTCTGATGGTGGGGGATACTTGAGCGTAGGTGACATGGGTGTTGATACAACACTCGGTGATGATTCAACGGACGAAGATCAGGCATCAGCTAACCAGGTAAGAAAGCTAACACAGCAACGCCAACAAGATTTAGATTCTGGTGATACAGTTGATGCAGAAAATGTGGGTCAACAGCTTGGCATGGCCAGGAAGATGAGAGGGTAAAATGAGGGTCACACGAAAGCAACTAAGAAGAATTATTAGAGAAACATGGGCCGATGATGATAGAGATTTCTCTGCACCCCCAGGCGAAGAAGACTACTACGCTCCCGGTGGAGAAGGTGAGCAGGTTACGGATACACAGCTCAAAAGAGGCTGGGGTTCATGGCTAGAAGAAAGAGGCCTGGAATTTGAAGACTTGGACGATCTCGCCCTCGCGGCCGGCGCACCTAACAGGACATGGCTAGATTCCATCCCTCCGCATGATGGTTTCATCGGCCCGTTGGATGTTGGGGTGTGGGTAAAAGATATACAGGCTGCTAAGGAAATATTGTCAACAAGAGCAGGAGACTACAGTTCGTCGCCACATGGTAAGAAGATGAATGAAGGCGTTGACCCCCGAGGCCTTAAGACATATCTCAAAAGCCTGGGGGTCAAGCGAAGCTTCGGCAACTTGACCGATGTTCTATCAACAGTGTTTAACGAATTCGAGGGTGATGCTGTAGACATGAAGGAAGAGGTTGAGATCGTTAATGGCATACGTGATGATAACGGGCAGGCGATCAATTGGCCCATTGAAGTCTACCAAGACATCTACGGGCTATATAAAAAGCACCGGCGGGGATTCCGCGCTCAAAGGAGATGGTAGTAATGAAGATATCTAAAAAAAAGATTCAACAAATCGTAGCTGAAAATATATTTGATTTGTTTATCGCACCAAAAAAAGTACATACGATGAAAATTTCCCAGCGGCAATTAAAAAGAATGATAAAAGAAGAGAAGGCAAAGCTCAAAGAAGCCGGCCCAAATTATCCCAAGCATGCATTTCCAGAGAAGACGCCGGCCAAACAAGGCGCTGCTATGACAACCTCTGGAGACCCACAGTCATACCATGACTTAGCGACACGCATGGATAAGATTACTTTATTGATTGAAGATCTTTCTATGGACTACGTCGATAGTGGCTGGTTGAAGGGAGGTGATCATGCTTCTTTGGCTAATGATTTAGATAATCTCTTCTCTAACTCAGATAGGCTAGCTATGGCGGTTATGGGATTAGCACGATCAATGGGAGATATAGAGTGAGAATCACCCGCAGGCAACTAGGAATAATTATCCGGGAAGAGATAGAGAAGTCGGCCCCCTTTGGAAGTGGCATGGAGCAGGCTGATCTCGACCCTGAAGAGAAAGAACTGATTGGGCACACATGACTGACACATGCCAAGCTGAAGTCTTCAGCTTTACAGGAATCTTACGGGATACGAGGGAATATGGCAGGAAAGGTTGTTTGGCACTCTTTAAAGAAGGACGGGTCAATCACTAAATATGATATAAGGTTCGGGGGTAAGATCCTTAGGGGGATTCCTGCTGCCCTTGTGGAGTCAATTAAAGAAGTACAACATGAACATGAGGAGAGATAAGTTGAAAATTTCAAAAAAACAACTAAGAAGAATTATAAAGGAAGAATTCGACAATATGCTGAGTGAGCCGACTCCGGAGGATGTTGTGCCGGTAGAGGATGCATGGGCAGGTGGGGAAGATTTGGTGATGCCGATAGACCACTCAGAGGCCGGCGGGTCTGAACCTGTAACTAGTTTTCCAGAGACGCTAGACATTGTCGACTCGATAACCGAAAGGGTAATGAGAAGATTAAGAGGGAATAGGTGAGATATAAATTATCAGAATCATCTCTTCGTTACATTATTCGAAATCTATTAATAGAGAAGAGGTGGGTGGATCTTGGCGCAAAAAAAGGCGTTGTCATCGATCTCCACCCTTCTGATTTTGAGGATGAGGAGTGCCTTGAAGAACCATGTCCTGAGGGTGTCCGCGATTTAGATGATGAGATATTTGACCTGATTCAGAACGCATACAGGGATGTTGAGTTGGAACCTGGCAAGTTTGGAAATGCAAAAGTTAGGTCTCCCTCTGATTTACCTGGTGGGTATACTATAATGCAGGCCGCTGATTTAGATGATGATCCTGATCCGGATTTTTTTCGTGGTGGAAAGATGAGGGGTGGAAGGTACAAGCTAGGGATTGTGGGCCACGATGGTTCACAGGCTGCTATCGATAAATATCTTGAAGAAACAGCTAGCCAGCTAATGTCAGGGGCAATGGCTGAAATGTCTGGTAAGATAGCACATATCATGATTACAAGGTATGGTGTACCGGCAGTTACTTCCCATGCTGCTGTACAGTCAATGCTAGGTAAGGATGTATCATGGGTGGGACGCCATCCGGATGATCACTACGCCGACCGCTATGGTCCTGAGTACGAGGGATTTTATGATCGTGTTATTGGGGGTAAGTCCCATATGAAAATTTTATTAGGGGGCACTTGATTTTTTAATTAACTAGTATACTTATTCACGTAGAATTTTGCCTTTTACGAGAGGAGCCTATGTGATGAAGAGATATCTATCTTTATTTTACTGGTTATTATTACTAGGTTTTTTGATGATGTTCCTGGTTGCTCTTGACTCCGCGGTTGTTAGGGCCGCGCAACCAAAAAGCAAATTTTACGATTTCAGTGAGCAATTAATAGACGGCGAAATTAAAAAGCCCACAACCCTTTATACAGATGCTCGAGAAAGTGTAAGATTTGATAGGTTACTTAAGTTAAAGAAGTCGTTTATCCCCGATCTCCTTGATACTGCCAAGGAGAGGGTATTTAAGTAATGTGATGAGATGGAAAAAAGGGATGATGAAAATCGCGCCGACCAAGCTATAAAGAAAATCGATTCTTTATTAAGCCGCATAGGGTCTGGTACAATTCCATCCGGAATGTACGTTGAGAATTCGTTAAACGAAATTAGGGATGTAATTATAGAGTTGCAACATGAGAATGAATCGTTGTGGTTTATGCTAGATGAAATACGCGACTCTGACATTGAAGAGCATTCTGATACATTGAATAAGGCTCTAGAGCAAATTAAGCTGGAGTCTTTAATGAAAAATATGAAACCCGTAGAAGCATGAGGGGCTTTAGATGTTGAGAGTGGGAAACCGTGTTTCTCCCTTTTTCGATATGGGAAAAAAGGGAACCATAATAGACATGATACAAACTAGTCACCAGACATGGATGGTCGATGGCTCTGCTAGCCACTCATGGGTCATTAGGGTGAAATTTGACAATGGTGATATATTTGAATATTCACCAGGCGACCTCATGCCGATAGACGACTAAGCAGAAATAGAATTGAATAAATTTAGACTGGTATTTTTTATATCACTTACCTTTGTGCTACTTCAATATCCAGAAGGCCATGCACATAAGGGTGATTATATGAATCGTGATATGTCATGTGACCATGGTCCTGGAGATGAAATCTCATATGAAGAAATTCGCCGTATAGCCATTCACGGATGTCCACTTCGAAAATCAAGTAGCGTGAATATTGAGCTTATAGATAAGTTGATTTCTATTGAGAAGAAGTTCGGCTTACCGTCCTCGGTACGAGGCCTTCTACTATCTGCAGCATGTTCAGAGTCCGGCTACAACCCCAAGGCCCGTGGTGATTATAGAAAGAGCAAAAAGACAAAAAGAAAGATCGCCAAGGCCCACGGTCTACTGCAGTTTTGGCCATGGGCTAAGAAGTATATAGATAGAGATGACCCCGTCCAGTCTGCTGATTTCTGGCTTAAACGAATTAAGAGACAAATTCCATTCGTTAAAAAGAGATGCAAGTTTAAGAATAAGAGGAAGATCTGGTTTGCATCACATGTCACAGCCGTACGTGCTCCAAAGAAAACGGGGAGGTGTTATGAGTCAAGCCGGCACCACAGGTTACTGAAGGGATGGCACCGATCGATTATCAGGGACCGTAAAGCATGCCATGACAGAATGTTGAATAATAATGGGTGCTGAGGATACAATGGGGGGTTACTGTAACGTGTTAAGGGCACATGAGGATTATCTTCTTAAGTCAAAGGAAGCTGCTTTGGAGCTTAAGTCGTATCTAACTAAGCTGCATATGTCTTTAGAGAAAGACATTGCTAAGCGGAAAGAGCTTCTAGACTTTAGCGAAGGAGAAGCTGTATGCTCACCTGAAGAGATTAAAAAAGAGAAAGAGGAAATAGCATTTCTTGAATCCATATGCCATGAGCAGTTATACAGGCAACTTACAAGGTGGATCAAGTTTCAGGAGAAAATAAAAGATGGACCACCAAGAAAAAAAAGAAAGCGCGGCCGTAATAGATCTCGTTAAGTATAAGATAGAAAAATATATAAAATTTTTACCTCCGGGAAGTACTGAGAGGAAGATTAACGAAAAGATTTTGGAGTTATATGAGGATGGAAAAGTTACCGTATACTGGTCTGATGAGGACCTCTGGGTAGCAATGACTGATGGTTCACCTGTTTCACCCGAGCTCCTAGGGTTACCTGAGACAGGTGATGATGAAGTTGAGATTATATACCGGGACCTATCTTATGACGATTTTCCGGAGATAGAATTTACCCCCGATTTCGGTTCTTCTGACGATGGGGATGACGAGCCGATTGATGAGTGATTTATTGAAGTTGGTAACACTTACATTTTGTGGTGTTATACTGGTTCAGGTGGTATGTATATTTTCTTTTTTTGTTAGTTTTCTGCTTATTGCATGGGCAGTATCAGGGCTATGATATACAGGGTGAAGTAGTATGATAAAAAATATTAAGCATATGACATTTAAGAGCACTGATGGATCTCTTAATACGTTTGGGTTTGTTACGCTAATTGTTGCGTCGATAGTGGGAGCGCTGTCGCCTTTTTTACTATCATTATTTTTTAATTAAACACAGCTCTTCTGTGCATTAGATTTAATGATATTGATGTACAGTACAAAATAATGCCCGTATCGTTCAAGGGCATTGCAAATAGATTTAGGTGAAACGATAGTCGCGATACATTTTCTTAGTAACTTTTTTATTTTATAGGAGCTGATATGGGAAAGCTTAAGCAACTAAGAGGCAATTTGATTAGGGATTCCCTATCATCTGGAGCGAATAATGCATACCAGCTAGATACCGGCGCTATCTCTGTACAGACAGGAGAACATACAGGCAGGTCGCCTGATGCAAAGTGTATAGTAAGGGATTCTAATACTGAGGGTGTCGTTGATTGGGAGAATAACCAGGCGTGTACACCATCTGAGTTTCTATCTTTACGCGATAAGATGCTGGCCTATTCTGGGACCATTCACACATATAAGCAGGCCTTGTTTGCGGGCCGAGATGAAGACTACCAGATAGGTATTTCTGTTAATACTTCAACTGCATGGCAAGCATTATTTGCGAATAATATGTTTGTGAGATGCAGGGAAAAAACAACCCCCCCTCAGGTCAGGTGGGAGATTTTTTGCTTTCCTGAATTCCAAGAAGAAGCTAGGGTGATGATAAGTTTTACACATCGCCAAATTCTCCTAACAGGTACCCATTATGCAGGGGAAATTAAGAAAAGTATTTTTACGGTTTTAAATTATATCCTCCCTGGGTTGAACGTCCTCCCGATGCATTGCTCAGTCAATGCTGGTTCTGACCTCAAGAATTCTGCTGTATTTTTCGGCCTTTCGGGGACCGGAAAAACTACGTTGTCTGCATCTCCAGGTCGTGTTTTGATCGGCGACGATGAGCATGGCTGGTCACCTGACGGGCTTTTTAATTTTGAGGGTGGCTGTTATGCAAAAGTCATAAATTTATCAAGAGAGTCTGAGCCAGAGATTTGGGATGCTGTTAATCGAGAAGGCGCAATTCTCGAGAATGTTGTTGCCGATGAGTCAGGTGTACCAGATTTTTCCAGGAGTGACCTAACAGAAAATACGAGAGGCTCTTACCCTATTTCACATATTGATAATGCATCGCTAGAAGGTACAGCACCTCACCCTCAAAATATTATTTTTCTTACGTGTGATGCTTTTGGTGTGTTACCTCCTGTATCTAGATTGAGTAAAGAAGAAGCAGTTGAACATTTCTTGCTGGGGTATACTGCCAAGGTTGCCGGTACTGAGCGGGGTATATCTAGTCCAGTTGCAACGTTTTCACACTGTTTTGGCGCACCATTTATGCCTCACAAGCCGTCGGTATACGCAGATATTTTACGAGATAAAATTAGCGATCATGATGTTGACTGTTGGCTTGTCAATACGGGGTGGGTAGCAGGAAACTATAACGACGGTCATAGGATTCCTCTGGGCGTTTCCAGAAAGATTGTCGACATGATACTTGCCGGTACTTTAGCTAATGAACAATTTTGCAAACATGAATATACTGGATTATCGATTCCATCTGGCACTAAAGAAATACTGGGCTGTAAGCTTCAGCCTGAACTAAATTGGAAAGATGAATCTAAATATCAACGTGAGGTTATTTCACTAATGGAGAAATGGTCAAGCGTTCTACAAAAACTGCGTTAGTATTTTTAGGGACAAATAATGGGTGATGTCAAGGTAGGGGATAACGTTAACATCGGTGAGAATGTAGCTATTGCAAAATCGCCGTATGAGAATGATTCTCCGAATACAATCATTGGATTTACATGCGGCGCGTTCGATCTCTTACATGCAGGGCATGCATTAATGCTTGAAGAAGCGAGAAGTAAATGTGACTACTTAATAGTAGGTGTACAGTCTGATCCAACTCTTGACCGACCAGAAAAAAACCAGCCAGTGCAGAGTTACGACGAGAGAATAACCATGGTTAGGTCTATAAGATATGTAGATGAGGTTGTCTTATACGATACTGAAAATGATTTAATCGACGTACTTCAGAAATTAATGCCTGACGTAAGGATAGTAGGTGCTGACTGGGAAGGTAAAGAATTTACCGGTAGTGATTTACCTATCGATGTATATTTTAACTCTAGGGACCATGGGTGGTCGACAAGCGATTTAAGGCGAAGGGTATACAATGCAGAGAAGTCTAATGTTAGCAGGGGATCTATAAGTTGAATGTTGACCTAGGTTCTTCAAGTTGGCATAATTTTTCTACACCTTCAAAGCCTCTGGGGGTTAGGGAGTCGCAACAGTCTGGTGAGAGTTTTACTGGGAATGCGTATCTCAACTCGCGTAGGGAAAAGAAGGCCTCCCGGAATGCCAAGAAGAAATATGCCCCGGCGGTGATATGCAATATTTCTGGCATCCACCCGGATTCCCTAAAGAGGTCTGTGTTAACATATAATAGATTCGGGGGGCTGTGTTATACGTATGATATCATTAAATGATAGATTTAGCTATGTTGGTAATACACCACTCATGCGATTGGGCGAAAATCTTTGGGCAAAACTTGAAACCTTTAGTCTAACCGGGTCCGTTAAAGACAGGCTAATTAGCTTTATTCTTGCCCGTGCTATTTCTAGGGGTGATATTGATGAGAATTCTGTACTCGTTGAAGCCACATCGGGGAACACCGGTATATCGCTAGCTGCGCACGGAGCCAAGCTCGGCCTTAAAGTTAAGATCATTATGCCTAAAAATATGAGTGCTGAACGTAAGCAAATGATGAGTATCTACGGGGCAGAGATAATAGAGGTGGGGGATAGCGATTTTGAAGGTGCAATTGTTGCCCGTAATAATCTCGTGGCCTCGAATACTAGGTACTGGTCACCAAATCAATTTGAGAATTTAGACAACATACTGTGCCATCGTCTAACTACTGCACCTGAAATTTCATCTCAATTACCTCCAGGCGTTAAATGGGAAGCATTTGTTTCGGGCGCTGGAACGGGAGGTACGATTATGGGTGTACAGCAATATGTTAATGCGGTAGGATCATTAGACACTAAGGTAATAATGGTTATGCCTGCTGAGGACTCAAAAAAACATGGCATCCAAGGAATTAATGATGGGGCTGATTTTTTGGTAGATCATACATGCATTGATGAATCGATTAGTATTAAGACTACCGATGCAAAGAACAGGGCGCGCCGACTAGCCAGTGAGAATGGCTTGTTAGTAGGGATTAGCGCCGGTGCGAATGTTTTAGCTGCTGAAATGTGGATCCGAAAAAATAAGCCAAAAGGTGCAGTGGTTACAATATTATGTGATCGTGGCGAGAGATACCTTAGTATTCTATAGGTTGCTGCATATATAGATTATAATGAAGTTGACCATAACAGAGCTTAGGGCGTTGATTAGAGAGTCATTTATCTCTATAATTAATGAGGGCCTCCCTTATCCGGATAAAGGAGCACCTGATATTAATATCCCTGACCCTGACCCAGATGTCGGAGATGCTGAAGATCTTCCAGGCGAAGGTGATGTCAATAGGCTCATCGCAACGGTTTATCCCTAATTATTTTATCCCTTGAGCCTTAGGGTACCTTTTTGTGGCGTATGAGAGATACTCTTTTCTAATCATAGACATTAAGCTATGGAGTTCTTCTTCATCATAGCCTTCCCTTAATCCTCTCTCATAAATGAAAGTTAGTTCTTCATCTATAATTTTACCTAGGGGAAGCCGATTTCTTTTTGCTCGTTTCATAAATCCAGCTATATGGCCTGCGATCTCCCCGGGACACATATAGTATGATGCAGCGTTAGATAAAGACGCCCAAATATCTTCTTCTCCGGATAGGTGTTTAGAGCAGTCCATTAATTCTGATGTCTCTTGTCCAGAGTGCTCTAGTTCATGCCGAAGTGCATCAGTTAATTCTTCATCAATGAACCCCAGCATGCTATCTTTAAAGTCTCGTGGTAGCCTGAGAAAAACCCTAATATCAGAATTTTTTCTTTGCTTTTCTGTTGCATCAATGTCGAATTCATAAGCTGCTGAGGCGCTTGGCGTACCTTCGCTAATATCGATTATCACATATCGTAAATACTCGATATCGTCAAGCTCGGGGACATCCTGGAGCATAAAGCTCACGTTTCCGATTTCCATAAAGTGTTCACGTACTTCAGGATCTTTTATCGCTTTCATAACATGGCGCTTGATTGTTGTTGTGTACCTATCAAGCTTTCTACCCGTTATAATAGCTTCTGATATAACAAGGCGTAAGAGTTTTAATCCTTTCATGTTTTTAAATATATGTTGTGTTGTGCAAAATGGCTCTTCTTAGAATATAATATGAATATAAGGCAAAGGAAAACTTTATGGCAAGCATTTCCAAGAAAACACTTGCGGCGGCAAAAGCCAATATTAGAGAAAAAACGCCTGATGTGTGTGAAGACGAACGTGTTAACAATACACGTGCACGTAAGAAAGATATGCAAAATGCTAGGGCTGCTGCACGCGCTATGAGGCCCGACCGGTCTTTCTCTAGAAAGGTAGTAACCGGCCCAAATTCTTTAAAGCGGCGCCGGCCTAAGACTAGCTTTAATTACTCTGAGGGCTCTCTTGTTGAGGTTCGAAAGTCATTTTCGAATTACAATACGCAATACATTTCCGTAGATAAAGGTACCATTGCTATGGTTGTCAATGGTCCATATGAGACAGGACATTCTACATATGGGGTAGACATTCTCATTGGTGGAATGATGGTTAAAAATGTTAATCCCAAGTATCTCATAATGCATATGGCACCGGGGAGAGATCATGAATAAAGACTTTAATACCAGGTCGGCAGTTGAACCTCTGCTACTGGAAGGGTATGCTTTGAAAGAGAAGTGTGGACGTACATCATTGTGTATCGGCTCAAGGCTAAAAAGCTTGCGTGCACCCCAGGTTTCTAATGAGAAATATGCTCGTCTAGACGCACCCAGCATTCCTGTATACGAATACAAGATGTTTGATGAGGGAATGATATCATATATAGATTCAGATGACGTTGTTGAGATGTTATCAGGGGGCGCTAGAATTGTCATCACGGAAATCTAGTAAAAGAAGGCAAGCTGGTCACAAGTCGCAAAAAGACCTTCCTCCTAAATTTAAGTTGGGTCATAGGATTGCACTTGATACACCGGCCGGTGATGTGATAGGTGAGATAAAAGAATGTGATTTAACTCATGCGGTAATGGTTAGCGATTTAGACAACACGATACGTTATCGGCTGCCTCATGAAATGATTAAGCGAGGAAAGGTTAGATTTTTATAGCATGTGAGATGCGAATATCTAGTTAGGAGATTAGTTATAAAATAGGGATTTAGTAATTCTGTTTTTTATGTCACTTACTATTAAAAATTTTATCTCAGAAAGATATGAATATGCTACTTTTTACTTTTTGCTATTTTTCATTGTCGCTGCAAATGCTTTCGATGCACTGTGTACGATAAGCTGGATTGAGTCCGGCCTAGCCGTCGAGGCGAATCCTCTTATGGCATATCTTTTAGAGCGTGGGCATAACTTATTTTTTGTTGTAAAGATGTCTGTCGTTTGTGTAGCTACATGGATTCTTTATTTGAGGCGGCACTTTAGGCTAACCCGGATTCTGGTCGTACCGGTTTCATTGGTTTACGCAGTTGTGTTAATGATTCACTTAAGTATGATAGGCTTACCAGGCTAGGAGAAAATTAATTTATGGTGACATGGATTATTATTGCTATCGCTTTTTCGATTCTACTTCACAGTATATACCACTCTTACAGGCGCGCGAAGTATGAGTCTGACATCACTTCTTATCTTGAGGAATGCCGCCGGCGAAGAATCGATGCCTTATACGGTCGGCTTTCTATTGCGGACGACAGGGATGCGGTTTACCAGGTGGTAGAAAATGAAGATGAAAAGCCTAACGGGGAGTTTTGATTTGTGCACCCGCGATTGCCTACTGGATTATGATATCATGACCTGCATGGGTTGTGGAAGAACGCTGGACGAAATCAGTAACTGGTTTTTCATGTCAGCTCAAGAAAAGTATGCAGTCGCTCAGAGAATTGATAGGGCCAAGTCATGTGGCGATAACAAGAAAGGGGGTAAGTAAGTATGGAAGCCCCAGGTGTCGAAAATAACCTCAGTCATATCATAAGAGATATCGACGATTCTTTAAAGAAGTTTTCCGAAGTGTACATGACCATTAATAGTTCAATACAGTCTGCAGGTGACCTAGATGTTGACAAGGCTTTTATCATAAGGGCTGAAATGATGCTAGGTCGTATGCATTCGCTTAGGGAAGATATACAGAAGGTTAGAGATGGCCTTAGGGAGATATCTACTTCTGCTAGTGCAATTTGAAATAACGCATGGTATAATATAAATGTGGTAAGGGGATTACCACACAGGAGATATCATGATTAGGTTTTTAACAGATTGTGTTTGTGCTTTTTTCTTGGGCCAACTAGCCGCCTTAGGCTTTGTCGTCGGTTCTTGTTTGGGTATCGCGCTTCTGTTGGCTATGGTGTTTTAGCTCTTTGCGCCTTG
>CEUS01265469.1_pt1 | contig 13916 bp, 15 predicted proteins | sample 427031 | NCBI WGS metagenome assembly CEUS01 (sample SAMEA2622837, study PRJEB7988) | marine metagenome | biome: marine biome (ENVO:00000447); feature: marine epipelagic mixed layer (ENVO:xxxxxxxxx); material: "saline water (ENVO:00002010), including plankton (ENVO:xxxxxxxx)" | depth 140 m | reverse complement strand
TTTTTATCATCCTCATCAATAACTTCATACTCACCATCGATTGTTTTGCGATTAGATTTACGCCCACTGCTTGATTGAGATGAACCCATGCGAGGTAACAAGCGAGTCACAAATATAAACATGATCACGCCACCAATCAATAGATCGTCCATGAAGCCAACAGGAAGTGGCAGGCCAAAATCTGGCAGGATATCGCGTGGCATTAAAAAGTAAATCAACGCAGCTGGCATTGCCAAGAAACGAAGCCATCTCGGAATAATCGAAGAACCACCAGAGCGCATGAACATACGCAACGCCGAAACACGTACCATATAAAGAATGATGCGAAGTAAAAAACTGCCCATGAATTCCTCTTTTAGACTATACGACTTCCTCAGAATGCCGATATTATAGTTTTGTGGAGTGAACGTAAACTGTTGGTGGCATCAATAGCAGGATAAAACTCTCATGTTGCACATTTTTCACGGCGAAGACGACTACTCCTTGGAGCAGGCAGTATTAAATCTCAGGTCCACTCTGGGGCCAGAAGATATGGCGTCATTAAACACGACATCGATTGCCGATGAGGACCTCAGGCCAATGAATATCATCACCGCGTGCGATACCGTCCCATTCATGACATCCGCACGACTTGTGATCGTGACGAACCTAATGGGGAAGTGGCAGACTCCACGTGGTCAGCGTAAACAATCGCCTCAAAAAGACACTCCATCAACAGCTGACACATGGAAACCGTTAATCGAATACCTCCCACAAATGCCAGAATCAACAGAACTCGTACTTAAAGAGTCGTCCCTCGCAAAAAACAATCCGCTCTTCAAAGCCCTGCAACCGATGGCAAAAGTACAAGAGTTTCGTCCTCTGACACGTGAGAAAACAGAAGCGTGGATTCGTGCTCGCGCAAAAACTTACAATGCCGACATCGATCCACGCGCCGTTCGTCATCTCGCTGATTCGTTGGGAAGTGACTTAAGGTCACTTGAAAATGAAATCGAAAAGTTGATTCTATTTTCGATTGGACGATTAATTACTGAAGAAGATATTAATTTGCTCGTCAGTTCGGTTAAAGAAGCAAACATCTTTGCCTTCGTTGACAATTTCATTGAGGGGAAATATCCCGCAGCACGAATGCAATTACAACAATTACAAAATGATGGAGTTGGTATCGAACGTATTTTGGCAATGATTTACCGGGGCGTTCGAATGCTTGTACAGGCACGGGATTTGGTCGATCGCCGAGAACCCAAAGACCAAATGAAGCGCCTGTTAGGCACAAATTCAGAGTTCGTCATTAACAAGGTAACCCAGCAGACACGGCGGTATACGAAAGAAGACCTTATGGCGATACACGAAAACCTCGTGGCATATGACCTCGCAATTAAAACAGGGCGCTTATCTGCCGAAGCTGCTATTGAATTATTGATCTCGAGATCACGCTAAACGTAACAATCTGCGAAGTGATCACACTTACTGATCAAGAGGTTCCAACGGATGGTAACATGCCGCGACCTGATCTGCGCCCACCTGTTTTAAAGCAGGGCGTGGAGATGTCCGACACGTCATTGACGGACGATGGCAACGCGAAATGAACGGGCATTCATCTGGCAAATCTGTCAAATCTGGAGGAGATCCAGGTAACGGCCGCAACGGTCCTTCGTCGCTATCAAGTCGTGGTACAGATTGAAGCAAAGCCCACGTATATGGATGTGCAGGGCGACGGAAGATTGTGTCGACATCGCCGCTCTCCACAACCGATCCGGCATACATAACAAGCACGTGATCAGCCATCTGTGCCACGAGACCCATATCATGTGTAATGAGCAGGACAGCAGTATCATGCAACTCTTTTAATGAACGTAAATGCTCCATGATCTCAGCCTGCAATGTCACATCCAAAGCGGACGTTGGTTCATCCGCAATGAGAACTGCTGGTTCCATCATCAAACCAATTGCTAGCATGATGCGCTGAGCCATACCACCACTAAGTTGGAATGGAAAACTCGTCAAAATGCGTTCCGGATCAGACAGTCCAACCTTCTTTATGGCTTCACTGGCCATCTCCCACTTTTCTTCGTTGGAAAGATGTCCACGATGAGCACCAATGACCTCTAGAATCTGATCTCCCACATTCATGACAGGGTTCAACGCGGCAAGAGGGTCTTGAAAAATCATTGCAATTTCTTCACCGCGAATGTATCGCAACTTTTCTTCATCGACCCCAACGAGGTCTTCTCCGCGATACTTGATGGAACCTTGAAAAATACGCCCGGGAAAGGGAACGATATTCAATATTGACAATGCAGTTACAGTCTTGCCACTACCACTTTCGCCAACCAGCGCGACAATCTCACCTGCATTCAAGGAAAACGAGACGCCATTAATGGCTTTAACTACACCTCGCTCACGGGTAAAAAAATGGGTGTAAAGATCGTCTACCTCTAACACCGGGTTTGTCATGACCTTATTCGATGATGAAGTCAGACCACGTTAACGGAATATAGCGCTTGTCATGAGCGAGTGTGAACTTATTGCTGTTAATCGCTTTCTTTATTTCAGGCGGAACCTGCTTACCCACATCAACCGGCCTAAAATTCCCAGCTTTCATCGCATTAATCAAATCACGCTGATCCTTGATTGTGTCAAAGAAAAGTGTCGCACAAACCGCCACATCATTCGGTGCATGTGCATCACTGTTCGCAAGACCCCGGAGTCCAAGATCTTTTGCCAACGCCTGAGCAAACGAATTCTGATCGGGAAAACCACGACCATTCATAACCTCAACAGCATCAGGCAAATTCCAAATAGGCTTATCTCGAATGCGTTCTAATGAACGGACCCATCCTTGTTCCTCAGAATCATCTAGAAGAACTTGTCTCCGATACGGATGAGCCAAAAGCATAGCGCCATCTGCTTCATCAATATATTTCTTCACGCGTGACGTGTGGTGCATCCCAAAAATATATTCCTTCAAACCGAAGCAAATTAGGTGTCCATCATCTGTGTTGATTTCCACACCAGGGACCACAAGAATCCCATTATCATCTCCTAAGCGAACAAGGTCACCTTCATCCAGTGGCGTCAATTTCTTTGTGTTCCAGAAATAATCGTGGTCTGAAACAACAACCCCATCTAATCCCCGCTCGGCTGCCAAGCGCACAAGTTCTTCTACCTTGAGTGTGCTATCGTCCGAACTTGGATCAGTATGGTTATGTAAGTCAATCAGCATAGCCATATTGTTGGTTCTCACTAAGTAGAATATTTGATCCAGTACGATCTACGATTATATCAGGCTGTGCATAAATCTTAAACGGATCTATATCAATACACCCTAACGACCTAAATGACCGATGAAACAGCTGAAATGAGCTTCAGACGTATCCCTTTCATTTGTTATATTTCGCTGATTGGCCTCAAAATTCCACTGAGCGGGCAAAATCGGCTGCGGTCGTACCGTTGACAGTCTGATTATAGCTCTTTAGAGTAGTCTCAAAGGACCGAAGATTCAGCTATGAATCCTTGAGTTCTCCATGCAACGACCTTAAAAGAAGGCAGGTAGCACGGTGGCCGAGATTGAAAAGTATTCTTCAGTTGCTGTGTTTATCCTTGTGGCAGTTGGGCTACCAGCTGCACTGCTCCTTGGTTCATACTTGTTCTCGTTCATACGTATTCGACCTGTTGGCACCGAAGAAGACGGATCAGCAAAGCGCGAATCCTACGAATCCGGTTCAGATCCAATTGGACAGGCGTGGGGCCGCTTCAATATTCGTTATTATTTCTTTGCGCTTTTATACTTGCTCTTCGCGGTAGAAGCAATTTTTCTTTTCCCGTGGGCAATCCGGCTAAAGCATCTTGGATATGAAGCTTTAATTGCAATGTTTGTGTTTCTTGGAATCCAAATTGCTGGATTCATTTATGAATGGAGACGAGGAGGATTAGAGTGGGAATGAAACCGGAAGAGACGTTTCAATATGAAAAAGAAATCCCTCTTTACAACCAAACCCGGCCCATCGACCACGACGAGGGAGTTACGATCGAGACCCTACGGAGTTCGGCAACCGCTCCATATCAGGACGATGCGATTGTCGTCCCAGAGGATCTTCAACGTAACGTTCTCGTTACATCAGTAGATGCACTGGTCAATTGGGGACGGAAATCATCTGTGTGGCCATTAACATTTGGGCTGGCCTGCTGTGCATTTGAAATGATCGCAAGCGCTATGTCACGATTTGACGTCGCCCGATTTGGGATGGAAGTTTTCCGACCAACTCCACGACAAGCGGATTTGATGATTGTCGCGGGAACAGTAACATGGAAAATGGCACCCACAATTCGCAGGATCTACGAACAAATGCCCGAACCCAAATGGGTAGTTTCAATGGGTGTTTGTGCAACAAGCGGTGGCCCCTATTATTACAGTTACAGTGTCGTCCCCGGCGTCAATAGAATTGTCCCGGTGGATGTGTATGTGCCGGGTTGCCCTCCAAGACCCGATGCATTGGTGTACGGCCTTATGCAACTGCAAGAAAAGATAAAAAATGCCTCGATCAGCCAGGAGCCACGCTCGCGAGAGCCAATTCGCCAAGGTGGAGAACAAACCCGTGAAGATCGGAGCGCGCAATGACCACAGCGCTCCAAGGGAATGATGCTGCGCAACATATCTCAGAAGCAGTCCCACAATCCATCTTATCTGTTGAAGAGAACCTGATTTTTGTATCAGCAGATGCAATAGTATCCATTTGTGAATTTCTTAAATCAGACAGCCGCTATGCATTTGATTTTCTTGAAGCGATCAGCGCAGTAGATATGATTGATCATTTTCAAGTGGTCTATCACTTACTTTCACTCTCATTAAATCAAACGTTGGTATTAAAAATTCAACTTTATGGACGCGATGATCTGTCACTCCCATCAATATCAGGTGTTTGGAAGGCGGCAGATTTTCAGGAACGTGAAATATACGACTTGAATGGAATCACTTTTGTGGATCATCCAAACATGAAACGCATCCTCACATGGGACGGTTTTGATGGTCACCCACTTCGGAAAGATTTCCTCTAGGAGCGTCTCTGTGCCACTTAACACTGAACCAATATTGCTCAACTTGGGACCGCACCACCCAAGTACCCACGGCGTGTTTCGGCTGCGCCTTATCATGGATGGCGAAATTATTGAAGATGCCGAACCCGTGATGGGATACATGCACAGAGGCTCTGAAAAGCTCGCAGAAGAAAGAACATACACGCAAATTATTACGCTAACCGACCGGCTCGATTGGTTGTCGGGAATGTCCAATAATCTTGCGTACGTACGAACCGTCGAGAAACTATCTGATGTTGAAGTGCCTGAAAGAGCCCAATACATAAGGGTCATTTCAGTGGAACTGATGCGGATCGCAAGCCATTGCATGGCTTTAGGGTTTTTGATTAACGATCTGGGCGCCTTCGCAACTCCTCTCATGTATATGTTCAGAGAACGTGAAAAAATCCTTGATCTCCTCGAAATGCTTTGCGGAGCAAGAATCACATTTAGCTACATGCGCATTGGTGGCATCAGTCATGATCTCCCCGAGGAATTCCTCCCGGCATTACGTGATTTTGTTGACCAAATGCCCAAACATATCGATGAATATGATGAGTTGCTGACAAAAAATGAAATCATCCAGACGCGCGCGAAAGGTCAAGGGCTCTTGAGTGCACAGAATGCCGTAGACTTTGGTGTCACAGGACCCAATCTACGCGCAAGTGGCGTCAAATGGGATTTACGAAAATCTGATCCATATGAAGTATATGACCGTTTTGAATTCGACATTCCCGTCGGAGACCATGGAGACAACTACGACCGTTATTGGGTCCGACTCCAGGAAATGCGAGAAAGTTTAAAAATCATTTCACAAGCGATGGAGCAAATACCTGGTGGATTAACCCGTGCAAATGTACCGTTTTTCGTTCATCCACCTGCCGGAGAAGCATATTCTCATATTGAGGCACCAAAGGGGCATCTTGGCTTTTATATTGTTAGCGATGGCACGATCTCACCATGGCGCTGCAAAATACGATCGCCGTCGTTCATCAATCTGGGAGCACTGGCCAGTATGATCATTGGATCCAAGTTAGCTGACGTCGTCGTAACGTTTGGCAGCCTTGACACAATCCTAGGAGAGGTAGACCGATAAAGAAACAGGGAAATGTCTAACGAGATAATATCCTTTTTTAACACCTTTTTATCCACATCACAATCTGAAGCGATGGCAACTTTTGTTGGCATATTCTTCCTGATTAATTTTGTGATTATCATTGTCGCCTTTATGACATTATTAGAGCGACGGCTTTTGGGACGCCTCCAAAATCGTATCGGCCCAAACCGGACAGGGCCAAATGGATTACTCCAGCCATTTGCAGATGTAATCAAACTTCTAACCAAGGAAGATATCGTAATCCCTGCAGCAGACAGGTGGCCCTTCAATATCGCACCCTTGCTCGCTCTCATGCCGGCATTATCTGTCTGGATCGTCATTCCCTTTGCGCCAACCTGGATTTTGGCGGATCTGGATATAGGAATCTTGTTCGTTATCGCAATCACTGGCGTGAGCGTCATTGGGGTTTTCATGTCAGGTTGGGCTTCCGCTAATAAGTTTGCCCTTCTCGGATCGATGCGATCCGTCGCATCAATCATCAGCTACGAAGTACCAATGATTCTTGCAATCATTGCGGTTGTCCTGCTCGTGGGATCGATGAGCATGCAGCAAATCGTGCTGTTCCAAAGTATTCCTCTGGTCCTGGTTCAACCAGCGAGTTTCGTTATTTTCTTGCTCGCAATCGTCGCTGAGTTAAACCGATCTCCCTTTGATATCGTCGAAGCTGAATCTGAAATTATCGCGGGGTACCACACGGAATACACTGGAATGAAGTTTGCAACCTTTTTCCTCGCAGAATACACCGCAGCTTTAGCATGGTCAGCAGTCGTCGTCACGCTGTTTTTAAGTGGGTGGCGCATCCCATTCGTCCAAGCAGATATTCACCCATTTATTGATGGGCTTGTCTTTTTGATCAAGACCATTTTTGTTTTTTGTATCTTCGTTTGGTTCCGTGGAACATGGCCACGTTTACGGATCGATCAAATTCTAGGGTTTTCATGGAAAGTGTTGTTCCCCATCGCAACGTTGAACTTAGTTATCACAGCGATTGAAGTCTTGGTGTTTAACGATGTCTTCGCGGTCGCTGAAGGTGAAACGCTTCCTACTATCGCTCTTGTTGCCATGGGCCTCATCAATATAGCGATTTTCATAGTTGTTGGAATCGCCCTAAACAAATTTATAAAACCCATTGACCAAGAACCCCAAAGCTATCCCGTAACGAGGGAAGGTATGACGTTATGACATCTTTTTATGGATTGGGCGCTCTGAAAGGCTTAATCGTCACTTTGCGATATCTCTTCCGCAAACCATTTACGGTTGAATACCCAGATGAAAAGCTTGTCCCGAACCCACGGTTCCGGGGCAATTCGTTTGTGTGGTATGAGGATAGATGCACAGGGAATGGTGCCTGCGCGAAAGCATGCCCACTTGGCATCATACGTATAGTGACACATCCAACATCTCGACCTGACATTGGGAACCTGTATGCAATTGACCGCTTCGACATTGACACTGGTCGATGTATGTTTTGCGCTCTTTGTATTGAAGCCTGTCCCTACGATGCAGTTTTCATGGGAAATGACTTCGAACGCGCAACAAAGACACGAGACGGTCTAGTCATCCACAAAGAGGATTTAGTCACTGGTGCCAAACTTCCGACACAACAGTTCAGACCCCAATTGGAAGCGATGGAATACAAGGGTGAAGAAGAGTTAGATCAACACGAGGCTGGCCGATGGAGTCTGTAACGGGCGCAATAGCATTCTGGATTCTTGCCGTAGCCATTATAGGCTGCGCTGTTCTCGTATTGACTGTACCGAACATATTCCATTCCGCTCTGTTTCTAGTCGGATGCCTCGGCGGCATAGCAGGAATCTATATTTTACTCAACGCTGATTTCCTCGCCGCAGTGCAAATCTTGATTTATATCGGGGCAGTGGCAGTCATGCTTATATTCGGCATCATGCTTACGCAAGATGTCGTCAAAAGTAATGTGAGCAACCACTATCGCATCCCAGCCCTTGGGCTCAGCGGCGCTTTTTTGGTTATCCTCTTGACCGCAATTTTTGGTACAAACTGGCAAACACAATCACCCTCCACAGAGGCAAGTACGGGCAGCATTGCAGACGCCCTCTTCAGCAACTACATATTACCGTTTGAACTCTCGTCTGTTGTGTTATTAACTGCAATTATCGGCGCAATCGTGATTGCGAAGGAACGTTGATCACATGATAGATTTCATGCCAAACCTAAACCATTTCCTCACCCTATCAGCTATTCTCTTCACGATTGGCTTATTTGGTGCTCTTACCAAACGAAATCTAATCGTGATCTTAATGTCGGTCGAGATCATGTTAAACGGCATCAACATTGCGTTGGTCGCGTTTGCGAACTACACCATCGTCGCAATTAGCGGGCATGTCTTCGCCTTATTTGTGATTACCGTAGCTGCAGCAGAAGTCGCGATCGGATTAGCACTCATCATCGCAGTGTTCAGAACGCGAGACACAATAGATTTACGAAACATCAACTTACTGAAGTGGTGATATATGTGGACAGAATATAAACGGGTAGAAGGTCGAATCGTCGCAGAAATGTGGAAATCGCTTTATGAAGGCGAGGGGCTTCCATGCCGTTTGTTACCAGATAAAATCGAAGATTGGGACAATGAGTTCGCGGAGTTCCGTGTCTGCGTACCCGTGGGACGAGAACACGTTGCCGAAGAGATTGAGAGAAAGGTTTGACCCCCTTTATGAAGGGAATTTTCATAACCAATACCCCGAGAATTGCGAGAAACAATGAGTGAACACATGATCTGGCTCATACCAGGATTGCCACTCATAGCATTCCTCGTAAATGGCCTAGTAATTCGTCCATTCGTCAAATCTGACATTCCACGTATCTCTGGGTACATCGGCATTGCCGCCATCATGGGCTCATTAATCCTGTCCATTTTGGCGGGATTAGACGTGTTCGACGCACCGGACCACCGAATTGAATTTGTTGGCTACTCGTTAATCAACATCACGAATTTTTCTCTCACACTGAATATGGGCATCCTACTGGATCCACTAACAGCATTAATGCTCATCGTTGTATCGAGCGTCAGCTTGATGGTTCTCATTTACTCGCAAGGTTATATGTCCGGTGACGCGAATTACACAAGGTATTTTGCATTCATTTCGTTGTTCGCCTCATCAATGCTTGGACTAGTGATAGCGAACAACCTGCTGATTCTTTTCGTGTTCTGGGAACTCGTGGGAATCAGTTCATATTTGTTAATCGGATTTTGGTACAACCGACCCGCCGCCGCCGCAGCGGCAAAAAAGGCGTTCATCGTCACGCGTATTGGCGATTTAGGTTTCTTGATCGCAATTCTTTTCATTTTCAATCAAATCGGTACCTTGGATATCGCAGCGATACATGAAAACGTCAACACTCATGTTCTTTCTGGCGCGGCCCTAACATGGGCTGCTTTGGGCATTTTCGCAGGCGCTGCTGGAAAAAGTGCGCAATTCCCATTACACGTTTGGCTGCCGGATGCAATGGAAGGCCCTACACCCGTTAGCGCCTTGATCCACGCTGCAACGATGGTCGCAGCTGGTGTGTTCTTAGTCGCTCGATTCTTTTTTATGTTTGAAGAATCAGCTGATGCCTTACGAGTCGTTGCCATCATTGGCGCAATAACTGCTGTTGCCGCAGCTCTGCTTGGTGTCGTTATGTTTGATATTAAACGCGTATTGGCGTATTCAACGATCAGTCAATTAGGGTATATGATGATGGCGTTAGGCGTTGGAGCCTATGGAGCGGCAATATTCCACCTGTTTAACCACGCATTTTTCAAGGCGTTATTGTTCCTCGGATCTGGTAGCGTGAACCATGCGACGGGAACCTTTGACATGCGTCAAATGGGCGGCTTGCGGCGATATATGCCATGGACAACGGCCACATTCATTATTGGCACCTTAAGTCTTTCCGGCATTCCTCCATTCGCAGGTTTTTGGAGCAAAGACGAAATTCTCAGCGATGCATTTCACGTAGGAACAAGCATCGGTGACATCGTCTTTTGGTGTGGTTTGATTGGAGCTGGATTGACAGCTTTTTACATGATGCGAGCAACACTCTTAACATTCTTTGGTGACTACAAAGGTGGCGCAAAGGATGAGCATGGATCCCATGAACATCCTCATGAGTCCCCTTGGGTCATGGTCTTCCCCATGATTTTACTGGCGATACCATCGACGTTGTCCTGGTTGGTGAACACCCCATGGTCCCATGACCTGTCCCATTTCCTTGGTGCACATAGCATCAAATTCAACCCAACCGTCGCAGCGCTATCAATTGGCGTCGCATCACTTGGTTTCATAGCAGCCTATGGAGGATACCGTGCAAGTTGGTACTCCCCAGAACGTATATCCAAATCTATCGGCCCCATTTACACGTTTATTTCGCGCAAATATTACATGGATGAACTCTACGAATCTATTTTCGTTAAGAACGTTCTCTATCGCGGAATCGTAACCGGATTAGCTTATTTAGATACCCGGTTTGTTGACCGCATCATCAACAATATTGGTTGGTTCGGTCGAAATATTGGTGAAGCATTCAAACTTGCACAAACAGGTCATACCCAAGCGGCAGCAGCGGTTTTGTCCCTTGGCCTACTTACCATCTATTTAGCATTCTTCGCTTACCGTGACTTCATCATGGGAGGCAATTCATAATGACTGATATTCCGATACTGACCATCTTAGTTTTCCTTCCTGCGGTTGGAGCACTCGCAATTCTTTTGATGGGCAGAACCAATTCAAGTGTACGTTCAATTGCTGCGACGACGGTGTTATTAAACTTCGCACTCTCGATTGGCCTTTGGATCGCCTTTGATGGTTCTGCAAACCATGCAGGCGCCATCGATGGCGTGACATATCAAGCAGATGGTCTGAATTTTGTTGAAAGATTTTCGTGGATTTCAAGAATTGGAGCAGAATATTTTCTTGGCGTAGATGGATTGAGCATGCCACTCGTGGTTCTTACAAACCTCTTAAGCGTGGCGGCGATATTTGCCTCCTGGCGTGTTGAAAATCGTGCACGGGAATACTTTATCTGGCTCTTAATCCTCCAAACTTCTGTTCTTGGAGTCTTTACGTCACTCGATTTCCTCTTGTTCTTCCTTTTCTGGGAACTGGAATTGATTCCTATGTACATGCTTATTTCTGTATGGGGAACTGGGCGGCATGAATATTCTGCGATGAAATTCTTACTCTTCACACTGGGAGCGGGCGCAGCGCTTCTCATCGCCCTACTGGTCCTTTTCTTCTCAAATGGCTCATTCGATATGGTCGGTTTATCGCACTTAGGCGCAAGTGGCGCCCTTGAGTCCTCCATTCTTGCGGGACCTGCGATCTGCGGTCTTCTCTTGTTCGCTTTCGCGATAAAATTACCCATTGTTCCACTGCACACCTGGCTCCCAGATGCACATACAGACGCACCGACCGCGGTGAGCATCATGCTGGCAGGAGTGCTCCTGAAAATGGGAGGTTACGGCCTTCTTCGCTTAAATATTGGATTGTTCCCTGATGTCATGGAATCGTGGGGCTTTGCCCTAAGTATCCTCGCAGCAATCAGTGTCATATATGGGGCGTTGATTACCCTGAAGCAAACGGATCTGAAGCGTTTGGTTGCTTTTAGCTCTGTGAGCCACATGGGATTGGTCACGCTTGGTGTTGCATCCATGAATCAACTTGGGGTAGCGGGTGCATCACTTCAAATGTTTACCCACGGCACAATTACGGGCCTACTATTCCTTTTGGTCGGAATCGTCTACGACAAAGCGCACACACGCCACATACCAGACTTAGGTGGCATTGCCCAGCGAATGCCGTTTACAGCTGCGGTTTTCGTCATCGCAGGCGCAGCATCACTGGGATTACCCGCAACGAGCGGATTCGTCGCTGAAATTACTGTATTCCTTGGCGGCTTTGAAGCATGGAAGATTGCGACCATAGTATCGGCAATCGGAATTGTTTTGGCAGCAGGATATATCCTATGGACATTAGAGCGCGTCCTATTCGGACCACCCAATCAACACTTCGCAAACCTGACCGATGTGAAAGCAATTGATGCTTTCCCGATGATTCTACTGACCGTAGCAATTATAGGCATCGGGATTTACCCGACAATTATTCTGAACATTTTAAATCCAAGCATTGCTAGTTTGTTAGGAAGTTAAACAGCCACCATGATTAATGACGTTAACCTCAATTACTTATCTCCCGAGATAGCGATGGTTGCACTCGCAATCATTATTATCCTTGGAGATCTCGTAATTAAAAACAGGCAACTATTAACGCTCATTACATTTGCTGGCCTCTTGGTTCCCGTGATGCTTACCATTAATCTCTGGGGGACTACAGGCGAAAGTTTTAATGGTGCCCTTGTTGTCGATCAATTTGCTCTGTTCTTTAAGTTTCTTGTTATGTTTGCGGTCTTCATAGTGATTCTTTCTTCGCAAGACTATCTCCACCGTTTCACACGCTACACAGGCGAATATTATGGGCTTATTCTTCTCTCCGCTGCAGGGATGATGCTCGTCGCGGGAACCCGTGAACTAATCTCTATGTATCTCGCATTAGAATTAACGACATTTTCGATCGTCGCGTTAGCAGCGTTCCTCAAGACCAAGGAATCAACAGAATCCGCGATCAAATACCTTGTCCTTAGTGCAGTGACATCAGCCGTCATGCTGTATGGAATCGTATTAGTGTTTGGGTTAACCGGTTCGACCCATTTCCACGGCATCGCCGAATGGATTGGGAATTCCAACGTGTCTTCGACAAGTTTAATCCTCGACTCGGGAACACTCGGAGATGGGGCAATTGGCTTTATCGGTTTTCTTTTCATCCTAGCAGGGTTTGGCTTTAAGGTCGCAACTGTCCCCTTTCATATGTGGGTTCCCGACGTATATGAAGGAGCACCGACCCCAATCACCGCATACCTATCCGTCGCAAGTAAAGCAGCGGGATTTGCCATCCTCTTACGCGTCCTCTATGAAGTATTTCAACCCATTCAGCCAGACTGGCAACTTCTTATTGCAGTTCTTGCGGTTATTTCAATGTTCACTGGAAATCTTCTTGCTATCGTGCAGAGCAACATCAAGCGACTCCTCGGTTACAGCACGATTGCACACGCTGGCTACATCCTCATTGGTGTCACCGTCGGTAACACCCTTGGACAAAGTGGCGTGTTGTTCTATCTCGCCGTCTACACGATTACAAATCTTGGTGCATTTGCCAGTGTTATCGTAATCAGTAACCTAACCAACAGTGAAAAGACCAGTGATTTTATTGGGATTGGGCGCGTTGCTATATTCCCCGCAATCGTATTAACGATCGCACTCATATCCCTGACAGGCGCTCCACCAACAGCCGGATTTATTGGTAAGGTCTATCTTTTCAATGCCGCGGTCCAAAGTGATTACACATGGCTCGCAATCGTCGGTGTTGTGAATAGTGTCATTTCCGCATACTACTACTGGAAAGTCATCCGAATCATGTACCAGTCTTCAGGCGCATCCACTGACACCTCTGGCGACCCCAACGGGAACAGAGTGTCTGCAAGCATGAACATTTCGTTGGGAATCGCTCTTGTAGGAATCCTCATTCTTGGTATCGCCCCAGATTGGATTCTCGGCTTTGTCGAAAATGCTGTCGCGATCGTTCAGACAACGTATCCAACAGCGTAGATACAAAAGATCTCATTGGCTAGGCGCCTCTCAAAGACAATC
>CEUS01082403.1_pt1 | contig 13926 bp, 15 predicted proteins | sample 427031 | NCBI WGS metagenome assembly CEUS01 (sample SAMEA2622837, study PRJEB7988) | marine metagenome | biome: marine biome (ENVO:00000447); feature: marine epipelagic mixed layer (ENVO:xxxxxxxxx); material: "saline water (ENVO:00002010), including plankton (ENVO:xxxxxxxx)" | depth 140 m | reverse complement strand
TTTATGCAGATTTATTGTTTTGACGGCTTCCAACCGTAAATTTCAGTCAGGCTTTCTCCCATCAATATCGATTTTTCAGATTCAGACAGTGAGTCGGTGACCCTAAATGCTTCAACACCTTGTTCATAGGTAAGGAGATCTACAGCCCTCGTCCAGTCCGTTCCCCACATGCATCGCTCCAAACCAAATGCGTTGAATATTTTTTCGAGAGGTTCCCATATGTCCGGGTATGGGAACTGTTTATGTGACAAAGTGCAGGCTCCTGATATTTTTATAACTACGTTGTCAAATGAGGCAAGTGAAATCACATTTTCCAAGTCGGAAAAAGGATTATCCGGGACAGGTGGAACGTGTGGTTGTATGAGACCCACATGGTCTAACACAAATCGTGTACTAGGGTTTCGGGCAGCAAGATTTCTGAACATCGACAAATTTCCAGCACACATAACATTAAGTGGAATATTTGCATCTGAAACTGCAACACAGATTCTGTCTAATCCTGGATGATCTTCGTCGTATGTTTCTGCACGAAGGAAGAGTCTCGCACCCACTACACCTGGAGTTTCGGCCCAACCTGCAATTTCATCGGCTACATTTTGTGAGTCAGGGTCGAAGGGTTTTACAAGAGCAAAACGATCTGGATATGCTGCATACACTTCAAGAGCATAGCTTGGGTCGTAACCATATAAGCTATTTGGTGACACAAGTATGGCACCGTCGACCCCCACGGAATCCATGGATTTAACCATGTCATCCCCACTGACTTCTTCTGGACCTTGTAAGAATCCCAGCCATGGACGCTCTTCGCTATTACGTAGATACGAATGAACCTGGCAGTCGATGGTTAATTTTTTTTCTGACATGAATTATGTTCCTTTAGAGATTATGCGTTGTCTATGACTTTAATGCTTTGAGGTTTTCTTCAGCTCCCTCAAGAAGAAATCCAAGGTCAGAATTGCACATTATTACGCGCATTCCTTTAGCTTCCCATTCTGACAGCAATGCAACGTTTCCCATATGTATGCCTGGGGCGACACCTAAATTTGAGGATATTTCTATCACACGTTCAATTGCTTTAACCACTTCGGGATGATCTGTTTGTCCGGGGACTCCATAGGACAAGGATAGATCCTCTGGACCAACAAGTGCTATATCTATACCTGGGGTGCTCAAAATTTCCTCGAGATTTTCAACAGCTATTTTTCTTTCTATTTGTGCAATAGCAATAGTGTCTTCATTTTGAGTCGATATGAATTCTTCCAAATCTCCGAATATATAATCAGAGTGTGGAGCATCTGAAGATAACCCCCTTACTCCAATGGGAGGATATTTCATGTACTGAACTAGCCCTTTGGTATCCTCCACAGATTCAACCCTTGGCAACATTAGTCCCATTGCTCCCGCATCAAGATTCCCTGCCACTAGGCTGTAATCCAAATTTCTAATTCGCACAAGCGGGCAAATTTTTTCTAGTCGAGCTACCCTAAGTATTTCTCGAACAACCCCTTGATCAAAGGGTCCGTGTTCGCAATCAATCATGAAAAAATCGAACCCAGCTCTTTTAAATATCTGGGCAGCTGTAGGGGTTGTCATTTCCTGCAGCATGGTTCCATATACAGTCTCACCGGTCTTAATTTTTTTCTTAATTGGGTTTCTAAACAATCTGGGCCTCCCTAATACTTCAGTTTAATACGTTGTTTTATGTGGTAGTCCTTATTTATTTTTTGTTTGGATTAGTAATGATTGCGTGCGGAACAAGTCTCCCTTTAGGATTGAGGGATGGATTTATAAGTGTCATGCCAATCTTTTCCATAATTTTTACGGACTGTGTATTTTCTTCTCTGGCGCTAGCTATCACTTTATTGAAAGACCAACTGTCCATACCCAAGGTAAGGACTTCTAGTGCAGCCTCGGTAGCCAGGCCATTACCCCAGTAATTTCGATCAATTAACCAACCCATTTCTGTTTCTCCCTTGTACTCTCCATAAGATCTGACAAGGAAGCCACAATATCCGATTAGCGTATTATCGTGTTTAGAGATTAGGGCCCAAGTTGTCCACTCCCGACTTGAACTCTCAGCCATGCATTGTAAAACGAACTGCTTCACTTGATTAAATGTTGCTGGATTGTAGTCCCACACATAGCGCATCACCTCTTCGTCCGACATTATCTTATAAAGGGCTTCAACATCTTCGAGACACCACTCGCGAATAAATAGTCTTTCAGTTTCAGTAATTATTCGAGCCAACTCTTCGCCTCACAAATATTTGATATGGGGGAAGAACCCTATCACAACATTTGCAGCTGTTATTGCACGAGTGAAATATTATGTTTTTATAGAATATGTCGCATCTTTAACAGGGATTAAATTTTCTGCCGTGTTAGAACTGACGAACTGATACTATTTCTATATTAAGTCGATTGAGAGGGAATTACAGATGAAGATCAAAAGTATAAAAGCATACGCGGCAAAGTTCCCTGCTCCCACATCTTCAGAAAACGCGGCCCGTGAGAGTTGGTTTATAGACTCAGAAGTTGCTAATCCTATGTCACGATACCCAAGATTTAAAAGACATAGGGATCTCTGGAAACCGCCATGGGAGGGGGTATCAGTTTGTGTGGTTACTGCAGAAGATGGAACGTTTGGTGTGGGAATGACTACATTTAGTGGTCCTGTTAATTCTCTGATCAACCACCATTTTGCTCCATTATTAGTCGGTGAGAACTGCATGGCTATTGAAAAAATTTGGGACATGATGTTTAGACTGTCCTCTCCTTACAGTGCGGGAGGTATCGCAAGTTATGCAATCAGTGCGGTGGATTTAGCCCTATGGGACTTGAAGGCGAAAATAGCAGACATGCCTGTATACGAACTTCTTGGCGGTCCCGCTAGAGAAAAAATTACTTGTTATGCGACAGGAAATGATACTGACTGGCACATGGAACTTGGATTCTTGGCTACGAAGTTGGCATGTCCTTATGGACCCTCAGATGGCTTAGACGCTTTGGATAAAAATGAAGAACTTATTTCAAAAAATAGGGATCTGATAGGTCCTCACGTTGAATTGATGCTTGATTGCTGGATGGCTTTTGATCTTGAATTTGCAGTCAGGCTCGCAGAACGGATGAGGCCATACAACTTAAAATGGATAGAAGATTGCTTAATACCTGAGGATTACCAAGGGTTCAAAGAGTTACGAAAACGACTCCCTTGGCAGTCGATTGCAACTGGTGAACACTGGTATACATCTCTTCCTTTCCTGTCAGCTGTTTCGGATAGATCGGTGGACTATCTGCAGCCCGATATACAGTGGGTTGGGGGGATGACTGCTGTTGTAAAGATATGCCATATAGCGGAGGCGGCAGGAATATCTGTTATACCTCATGGAGGTGCAAATACGCCTTATGGGCAGCACGCATGCTATGGTATGCCGAATATTCCTCTCGGTGAGTATTTCATGCAGACAAGCCCGGGAATGCAACTCGATCACTTCGACCGATCCGGTACCGAGTCAGCAGGCGCACCAGTACCACAAAATGGATTTATAATTCCAAACGACTCCCCCGGATTTGGAATTGAACTGACGCTGGAGGACATCGAGAAAGCGACAGTTTGATTTAGAAGATTTTTTAGCCAGAGAGCTTACAGAATTGAACCTGTGTTCTGCAGTTGAGTTATATCTTCCCAATTATAGTTTAGTTCATCTATCAATATAGACTCAGTGTCCTGTCCAAGTTCTGGAGCCTCCTTCCATATACTGGCGGGAGTTTCACTGAAGGTCACTGGAAAACTGCACATTTTCGTTGTTCCCAGGCTCGGGTGTTCAAATTCAGATATGTAATTGTTAGCTATAACCTGAGGATCATCTTTCAGCTCGCTTACATACTGAACTTTAGCAAAAATTAAATCTTCGTATTCATTAAAAATAGAGATCCATTCATCAGAAGATTTAGTCTTGAATTGTTCCGCGATTATATTTGTGAGCTCAGGTGATCCAGCGGTCATACCTTTAATTTCACCCACGAATGGATGATCAATATACTCAGTTATATCCAAAGCAGTCGCAAAGTCGGCCCAATATCTGTCAAATTGGGCGCTCATGAATTGGACCCATCGCCCATCTCCACATTCATAAGCATTTACTAATGGGTTGAGTGGATTCTTGCGGTCCATAGAACCGAATTGATAGTTGGAGAGTAGTTCCATTCCCACTGATAATCCTTGAAGCCACATGCTGCTACTCAAATGCGAAACGTCCACTCTCTGACCCTTGCCTGTCCGTTCTCTGGCGAATAGCGCGGAAACTACGCCTAGACAGAGTATTATTCCCCCCATCTGATCTGATACAGCTCCGGCTATATATGATGGTTCATCCTGAGTGTCGAAAGTAGCTGACATCATCAGCCCTGACCGTGCCTGTCCACAGCCATCTAGGGAAGGTTTTGAGGCGTCGGGTCCTTCTGGACCGTAGCCGGACCCAGAGGCGTATATAAGTTTTGGGTTAATTTTTTTTAAAGTTTCGTAATCAACCCCTAGCTTTTCTGGAACCCCTTTTCGATAGTTTTCTACAAAAACGTCTGCTGATTTAACTAATTCATGTACTATTCGTATTCCCTGTTCTGTTTTCAGGTCTAAAGCAATTCCCCTTTTATTTCTGTTACATGTTTCAAAATAGGCATTTCTTCCACCTTCGAGTCCTATCGGCCTGGAACTCATCCTAGCGACAGCCCTCCCTATATCGCCATCGAGGGATTCTATTTTCACTACGTCAGCTCCCATATCTCCCATCATCGACGATGCCACCGGACCGAATTGATATGATGTCCAGTCCAAAACTCGTATGCCACTCATGGCTCCTTTTTTGTTAATTGCACTACTAGTATCGTTCGTCTTCATCACGTCATCTCTCCTTACTAGGTTTACTAATTTATATGTTTCATACTGTTTATTTTCAGCTAGATAAAGTTGACCCGTTAGAAATTTGGGCGATCTAGACTTAGTATGGTCCAATAAAGATTTTGTATGGCAACATCTAGGGTCGAATTTAACAGAATATCGTTGCCATACAAAATCTCTCGGAATTGTTTATCGAAAGTTTTGTGACACGACTTATGGATTCTTTTGTGGCATCAGGTTAAATCCTTTGGAGATTTATATTGAGTGTTAACATCCGGAAAATAGAAATTGAGAGCATGAGGATTTGATATGTACTGGAAACAAACTGAGGAAATTGACACAAATAAAGTGGAGCGTATACATGACGGTGACGGCTTGATAAAACGTAGAAATCTTTTTGGATCCGTGACTCAGCTACCTGTGGCTATCGAAATATGGGAGTTAGATGAAGGGGTCAGCGAAGGGGACCACATGCACGGCGATAATCGTCCCTTGGAAGAGTTTTATTACTTTCTGGATGGTACTGGGGAAATGACGATAGAAGGTGAAATCATTCATGTGAGTATGAATGACGCCGTTATGGTTCCTCCCGGCGTTGACCACGGGATTCGAAATACTGGGGTGGGACCGTTAAAAATGATGATTGTGTGGGGAGAGTCCGATGGAATATATGAGAATTGAACTTAACGGCGGGTTCCATTGAGAGTCTATAGCTATTTTGCTACCGATGGTTTTATGAACAGTATTTCTCTAAACCATCAAAGCAATTGAGTTATATGTTGATAGATGTAAATCTTTTATCAAGGTAGGGCACCACGTGTGGGTGGCGCCCTATCAATCAATACTACGATGACATAAAGACCATTCTGGCGGTGTGTCTCACGTAGGATTGTCTAACGCTCCTAATTTTGTCTAGATAGGGTTTCAATGAGTCTGTGTTGAGAAAATCATTTTGAGCTTCGAAACTCTTGAGGCTGTCATACATAGCTGTAGCCCGTACAAGATCCTGATCTCCAACGAACGGGACGGTGATAAGCGGTAGATTTGCACCAGCATCAAAATGGTGCCGTAAATCCAAAAGTGCTGATAGTAAATCTCCAGCTTTTCCGGGTTGTGCTTTTATCAGGTTTCTCACCATGAATTTGCTTTCAGACGGTGGATTTTCCATGGGCTCAATAACTCTCAATATTTCAACCCGAGAGCTTTCACAGTGGGAATCTATATTTTCAGAGTTTGATCTTAGCTCAGGGGTGGAAGAAATCCTGTCGCTGAGGGCTTCAACCTTTTCAATTGAATCAAATACCATCGCTCCTACAATCAAATGACCTGAGCCGGTGTCTGCATTTACCGAAATTGAAACATTTCTTTGTCCCGACCCTCTTTCAGCTTGGGCGACAACTGCGTCTAGAACTTGGGTTGAGTGACCTGGCTTTGCAACTCGACTAACTTGAACTACGTAATTAGGCATATTATTTCTCCATATCTAATTGATTTAAACTTAACGATTGAAACGTAACTCAGTTTTGCGGGATTGACTCAACGACTTCCACGGCGCCCTGATTGAATTCGTAAATTTCTACGGTTTCGTTACCCTCTACTCAGGCATCGTGCCCGGCTTCCACCACGTATGTCTCACCTGAGAATAGTTTTGCTTCACTTCCGTCATTATGTTTCGTCACCAGGCAGCCCTTACTTACAACGCCAATATGTCGAGCCTGGCAACTTTCGGTCCCAGCGGCCTCTTTGACTGATTCTGACCATTTCCAACCGGGCTCTAAGATGCCTTTAAATACTTTTGTTCCACCAAGGTCTACGATCTGTATAGTCGCCTTATCGAAACTTAGAGTTTCATTGGGGTTGGAGAAGTCGCTACTTAATATACCGGGCATAACGTTACTCCTTTAATATATATAAACATGTGACTGGTTGTTTTAACCTATTTGATTGAGAAATTCAATAAACAAGTTTGTAGTGGTTTATGACTGGCAGAAATTTAGAGAAACTTGCTGAAGTTAATTTTTGAGTTTAAAACCCGGAAGACTTGTCGCAAACGTATATAAACGGCTGGTTTGATATAAATCTTCTAAGATTTTCTCGAAATATATCCCTCCTACCTTCGTACATTTTTTTGCTGACTGCGGACATGTGTGGAGATATGATCACATTTTCCAGATCCCACCAGGGACTATCTTCTGGCAAAGGTTCTGTTTTAAAGGCATCGATGCCCGCTCCTGCTATTCTATTGTTTTTTAATGTGTCGAATAGTGAATCTTCGTCGACAATACCTCCTCTCGATATGATTATCATGTGAGAGGTTGGCTTCATTAAGGCTAATTGATCAACTCCAATCATTCCGCTGGTTTGCTCTGTATAGGGAGCGGTAACGACTAGCCAGTCAGATATCTCCATAAGGTCATCTAATCTATCCAGTCCCCAAACATCAATAACGCCTGGGGGAGGTGCAATTGGGTTTTTATCCACTGCGTAGACGTCCATTCCAAAACCTGTTGCCCTGCGGGCTACCGCCATACCTATACCTCCTAAGGCCAAGATGCCCATGGTGCTATCTTCCATTTCTATGAATGTTGGACTGTACTTGTCAGCGTCCCATGAATGGGCTTTTTGGTCCGTCATCATCTCGTTGGTTCGATGGGCGAAGGCGAGGCACATGGAGAAAACATGGTCTGCCATTGGGGCTGTGTGAGGACCTCGTGCGTTGGTAAGTACAACATCACTGTCAACGAGCTCCGTGATGGGTGTGAGTGTGTCAATTCCTGTTCCAGGACAATGAAGCCATTGCAAATGATCTGCTTGAATAAAAACGTCACGTGAAGGTGCACCCATGAAGGCATTTGCATCTTTTATTTCTCTAGCCTGGTCCTCTTCCGAGGACACGAAAACTAAATCAAGATCCGGAAATTCCTCTTTTAAACTTTCCTCAAATCCGTCACCAAATAGACTTGTAACTACCACCTTCATGGACTTCTCCTTGTGATGTTTTAGTTAGATATTGGGGGCCAGAGTGTGCGGATTATACATCTTAGGGCATCATGAGTAGTTAACTATCTGAAACTTTTTTTTGCATCGACATTTTTAATCCAAGTTTCATAAAACAAATCTAATTCTTTGGTATTGCTGAGCCGTATAACAGGGACGTTTCCAGGGATATATCGGGACAACATTTCCTCCCGGTTGGCTATATCACTGTAATTGCTTAGGTACCACCACCATAAGGAGTCGGTACTGAAAAATTTGCTCCATGACTCGAAGTTTTCACCGCATATTTTGGTTCGATCAATCATTCTTTTTAAGGACCTGACAAAGGTTCGTCTGAACATTACTCGCCATGGTAGATCTATCCAGATGAACATATCGATATTAGATGAAAGACATTCCAGTTTTTCAAAGTAGTTTCCATCTATGACCCAGCTGTCACCAGCGTTTTTAATCGATAAATCAACCTGACGTTGGAAATCTTCTGCAGACCGCTCTACCCAGTGAGGTAGAAAGTGGAGGGCGTCGAGTTCGATGTTTTGGTATCCATATCTGTCCGATAACGCCCTGGCGAGAGTCGTTTTGCCTCCACCTCCAACGATATTGATCCTTTTCCCAAGGGGGTGTTGTAAATCGACGATATTTAGAGACATTTCTATGTTACCCAGTTGTTCTTTCAGGTGGTTTAGTTGATTTTGGTCATTTTTGTATACCCGAATCAATTTATAAGATGTCATAATGCGTTTGATTCATAACTACGGGTTTTTAAATATGAGCGAATATTAAGGAGTTTTTGTGAAAGAGTCACCAGTGATAACAAAAGTCGAAGCGATCCATGTCAAATATTCCCTTGAAAATCTTGGAAAGGATTACAACACTTTCAATATGGTTTATGAATCCGGTTCTAGCCTTGAACAAACCACATCGATACTTCGTATTCATACCGATGTTGGGGTTGTTGGTGAATATGTGGGTGTGATCGGACCAGCTCTTGCTGAGGTAAGAGCGGTCGCGGATTATCTTATCGGAAAAAGTGCTCTAGCCAGGGAATCTATCTATAACGATATAAAACGGGCATCTAGACAGTGGGGAGGTCTGGGCTTGGGCGTAATTGATATTTGCCTTTGGGACATTGCAGGCAAATTCTATGATGAGCCATTATACAGGCTTCTGGGAGGTGAAAAGCGCCCTCTAAAGGCATATGCCTCCACATTGCATGGTGATGAAAACGGTGGTCTTACCAACCCGGAACAGTTTGAAGAATTTGCCCAGCAATGCCTGGAAATGGGTTATAAATCTTTTAAGGTGCATGGGTGGGGTTTAGCCAGAAATAATATTGAGAGGGAGGTTGAAAATGTTCTCAACCTTGGAAATAAATTTAGCGATAAGATGGATTTGCTGATTGACCCTGCCTGTGAGGTTAAAAATTTTGGGGATGCACTTAAGCTTGGGAGAGCTTGTGACGAGGCCAATTTTTTCTGGCTAGAGGATCCTTTCCAGGACGGGGGCGTTTCACAGTTTGCTCATCGGAAGCTGCGCCAGATGATAAAAACCCCAATATTGCAAACAGAACATATCCGCCTTCTTGAGCAGCATGTAGATTTTATAGTTGCTGATGCCACCGACTACGTTCGGTGCGGCGCTCACGAAGATGGTGGGATAACAGGGGCCATGAAAATTGCTCATGCTTCAGAGGGATTTGGTCTTGACGTAGAACTGCACGGGCCTGGTCCAGTTCACAGGCACGTCATGTCTGCAATCAGAAACACGAACTTTTTTGAAGTCGGTCTGGTGCATCCCCTCGTGAAGACAATCTGGCCTTCCATATACCAGAACTATACGGACGATCTTGATTGCATAGACAATGAAGGAAATGTCTATGCACCTGATGGGCCAGGTATAGGGGTCGATATAGATTGGGACTGGATCAAACACCATAAATTCGGTGAAGAGATTATTAGTGGCTAGATTCGCGATTTCGAAGGAGACCGTGTGGCTAATTCAAATATCAAAAATGTTGAATGGAATAATGTAATCGAAGCGATTGAAGAATGTTATTCCTTGGGATGGACTGACGGGTTACCCGTGGTGCCCCCTGAAAAATCTAGGGTTCAGGAATTTGTTGATTTTGTAGGTAGAGATCCAGATGAAATACTGGGAGAAGTTCCTGAGAGAAGAAGAGAGGTAACGCTTTTGAAAGTGGCTGCCAATGCTGTTATGGCTGGGTGTCTCCCTGAGTATTTCCCGGTAGTAATTTCTGCTACTGAGGCGATGTTAACTGACGAATTCAACCTGATTGCTCCTTCTTCGAGTCAGGGTGGTGCGGGAATTCTTGTAGTGGTGAATGGTCCTGTATCAAGAAACATAAATATGAATTCCAAGGACAATGTCTTTGGTCCTGGGAATAGGGCAAATGCGACAATAGGCAGGGCTGTGAGGCTGATTTTGATGAACGCTTGTGCATCTATCCCTGGATTGTTTGATAGAACAAATATTGGTCATCCTGGTAAGTACACATATTGTATAGCGGAGAATGAATTAGAAACTCATTGGAATCCGCTACATGTTGAACGTGGATTTTCTAGGGCGCAAAGCACCGCTACAGTTTTCGCTGCTTGGGAGCCAAGGCAGGTTCGTTCCGCTTCGGAAAAGTATGCTGCCCTGGATTCGCTAATTGACGTAGCCTCCACTCTTGGGACTTCACTTGCCAATGATGACTCTGTGGCAGATGGAGGCCCCTTGGTGAGGCAAGGACAGATTCTACTGACGATGGCGGGGGCATCTGAATTCTGGTCGGACTGGAGCAAAAACGATATCAGGGATTATGTGTATCCTAGGATCAGAAGATCAGTAGGAGACTTAAAAAGAGTAAAAGCGATTTCTGGAGATTATGTGGAAGGAGACGATGATCGTTATGTTCAATTGGTGCCGGAACCTGAAGATATATTGATTGTTTATGCTGGTTCCCCAGAAGCAGCCGCATACAGAAGCGCTGTCATTCACAGTGAATTACCAAAAGTGTCTTCAACGGCAGTTACGAGGGAAATTATGGAGACTAGTTAGGCCGTAATTTATTTATCAACCCCCTTTTATAGGAGATATTCGATGACCACTACAAATAGAAGAGTTCATCAATTAATTGACCCGACAACCTCAGCAATTGTTCCCGAGTTCACCTTGTCTCCGCGGCTCGATTCTCTAACGAATAAAAAAATGGGTTTGATCGATGATGCGAAGACGAATGCAAAAGAGCTACTTGAAGAACTTGCTGAGTTTCTAAAGGACGGTTTTGGAATCGAGGTCCAAAAATACTATCAAAAACCATCAGCCGGGAAACCGACAGATCCGGAAGTAATAAAGAAAATCTCCGAAGAATGCGATTTTGTAGTTGTCGCGATTGGAAGTTGAGGTTCCTGCAGTGCGTGCAGTGTGCACGATGGAATACATGTTGAGAAGCAGGGGACTCCTTCTATAACAATTTGTACCGACATTTTTGAAGTCACTTCAAAATCTATGGCGGTGATGTGGGGTGCGGACGAGTATAAAATAATTTATACCCAACATCCTATTTCACATCTGAGCAGGAGTGAACTTAGAAGTAGATGTGAGCAAATGATGCCTGCATTGAGACAAGTGTTGCTTGCCTAGTAGACTTCTGGGTCAGCATGTAATTCAGGGGCATCGATTTCGTCAGGTTCTAGTATTCTCCAGAGCTTCTCGTAAATTTGTATCCTCCACCTTCCTGTGTCGACAACATACACACGTCCTTCATCATCCACTTTGACTGATGTGGGCGATGCGAACCGCTTTTCCCTATCGAAGTCGACAACATTGTCTCTTAGCCTCAGTGCATCAGGATTTGTTAGGAGCTTTTGGACTCCTTTGGCAGTCATAGTTCCGTCACCAATTAACGACTCTAGAAACATACCTCTGTGGTTGAAGATTAATACTCTGTCGTTTCCACGGTCTACTACATATATATCTCCATGCTGATCAACGGCGACCGAACTAGGTTTATTTAGTTGGCCAACACCTGTACCAGGTGTACCGATTACCTGGAGCAGTTCTCCTTCCCTGGTAAAACGCTTTACTAGATTGTTATTCCAGTCTGCGATAAGAAATGTTTGATTGACAGGATCTATTGTTATACCCCAAGGAAAGTTAAGTTGATGTGGTTCATTCCCAAACTCACCCCATCCCTGTAGATATTCCCCCTGTCGTGTAAAACATTGAACCTTGTGATTTTGACAGTTAACTATCCACAGATGTTCGTCTGAGTCGATGGTTATTCCAGACGGGGCGTTGAGATAACCAGGATCTGTTCCCTTTTCTCCCCACCAACCGATTGTTTCACCAGATGTGCTAAGCATTAATACTGAGTTCGCGTGTTCGTCTGTTGAATACAAAATGCCATCGCTGTCGATAACACACATTACTGGTGACGGGAATTTTTCTCTGCCTCGAGCTTCCATCTCTCCGTCAATCTGAGGAAATATAAAATCGCCATATTCATCGTCTAAAGTGACCGTGACGTACCTGTTTCTTGGGACTCCGTTGACGTTTTCCCAGCGATTGAGCACATACAACCACTCGTCTTGTCCAAGTGAAACATCCAAGGGCCCGTAAAATCCGTCTACCGGTAATCGTTGGCCTAGGCAAAATCTATATCTATGGCCCATTCTCAGGAGAGTGGGATAGTTGTCTGTGTCTATATTATTTTCTAAGAGCATACTCATGAATCTGTCCATCCAAAGTTAGGTACATGGTTATATTGCGTCGCCTAAAGATTAAAAACATTTTCGAATTGGTCGAAAGCCCCATTGACTATGGGAACTGGGTTCAACCCCAACCATTGTTCCAAAACGGTTGAGTAGATGGATCTGAAGTCATGACTGAAATGCATATCTCCATCCAGCTGATCTTCTGGAGCTAGAGAGGGATAGGGATCGTAGAAGCCACCCTTTACACGGTCGCCTATCAACAAAGTCCCACCGCCCGAGCCGTGGTCGGTTCCATTGCCATTGTCCTTTATTCGTCTCCCGAATTCAGAAAAGATCATCATAATTACTTCTTGTGAGCCGTCATTTTCTCGTAGATCGTCAAAGAAATCTCCGACTGATCTTGATACATTTTGAAGAAGTGTTTGTTGTGTTTGAATTTGGGCCCCATGAACGTCAAATCCCCCTAGTTGGGCATAGAAGATCCTTGTGCCTATACCCGATAAGTGAACCTGAGCGATTCCTTTTAAACTCTGGGAAAGAGCGTCATTGGCGTATTCAACACTCGATGTATATGCGGGAGGAGCTGTCTTAAGCATATCTGCTCCGGTCAACGCATCGATTCCGGTTTGTCCGAGGTGATCCCAGACTACGTCGGCCTCTTCAAATTCTTCAGGGGCATACATTCGAGTAAATGCCTTTATTGCCTGTCTTTGCTGCCTACCAGCTAGGTCAGTGAGCAATCCGTAACCTTCGAGTTCAGAAACTGATATTGCCGGTGTGCCAGATAGGTACATAGCCCGTGGTAGACCAGATCCGAAACTCACACCAGTGACTACATTCTCCTTTTGGGGGTCCAAGTCCCTTATTGTTTTTCCAAGCCATCCATCCGAACTAAGTGCCTCTGGATTAGCCGTGTGCCAAATGTCCATTGAGCGAAAGTGAGATCGATTTGGAGATGGATATCCTGTGCCTGGAAATATAGCCACCTTACCCTCATCCCAGAGATTCTTGATAGATCCCATGGATGGATGAAATGCATAACCACCATCTATGTGGAGAGCATCATCTTCTGGGATTCCCACTGTTTTTCGATATTCAAAATAATGAGGGTCATTGTAAGGAATAACCGTACTCATGAAATCATTGCCTCCGGACAACTGGAGCACTACAAACACAGGAGGCCGGTTATTTGTTTCTTTAGCTGATTTCGTTTTGCTTACCATAAGGTGTTTTCTCCTTTCTGCACTAAACCATGTGATAGGGAAGGATCTATGCGAATTGATATTCCCGAGAAGAGACGATAAGTCGTAAAAT
>CEUS01023015.1_pt1 | contig 13934 bp, 13 predicted proteins | sample 427031 | NCBI WGS metagenome assembly CEUS01 (sample SAMEA2622837, study PRJEB7988) | marine metagenome | biome: marine biome (ENVO:00000447); feature: marine epipelagic mixed layer (ENVO:xxxxxxxxx); material: "saline water (ENVO:00002010), including plankton (ENVO:xxxxxxxx)" | depth 140 m | reverse complement strand
GTGCTGACGGAGGTACGAGTCAGGAAATGTGGTTTAATCTGATTAAAGAATTAAGAGATAAAGATGATAGGCAAATTGAAATACTTTATACAGATCTTTCATCAAATGATTTTTCAACATTATTTAGAACAATGCAAGGTATGGAAGGCAATTCTCAGTTTGCATATCAAAATTTATTTAAAGATGTTTTTGTACATGGCTGCGGTACTGGCTTTCATAAACAATTAATGCATGATAACTCATTGTCATTTGGTTTCTCAGCAACAGCTATGCATTATGTTTCTGAAAAACCTTGTCATATACAAAATCATGTTCACATGGTTGGGGCAAATTCTGAAGAAAAAGAAAAGTTTAAAATTCAAGCATCAAAAGATTGGGAATCAATATTACTTAGTAGAGCTAATGAGTTGATCTCTGGAGGGAGATTTATTTGTATTAATTTTGGTATTGATGAAAAAGGAAGATATCTTGGCAATACAGGCGGACACAATATGTTTGATAAATTTACTTTTTATTGGAAATCTCTAGAAGATAAACAAATTATTACAAAAGAGGAATTTGTTGCTGCTACATTTACACAGCATTACAGAACATTAGAAGAATTTAGAAAACCTTTTGATGACCCTAAATCAAATATATCAAAAGCCGGTTTACGGTTAAAGTCTTGCAGTACAATGTTAACTGATTGCCCCTACAAAGTTAATTATGAAAACAATAAAAATTCTATAACTTCAAAACAATATGCTGAAAGTCTAATACCTACATTAAGAAGTTGGTCTGAAACAGTTTTTAGAACAGCATTAAATGGTCGAGAAGAAAATCAAATTAATGAAATCGTAAATAAATTTTATAAAGCATATCAAGATGAAGTGGTTTTAAATCCAGAAGGACATGCAATGGATTATGTACATGTAATAATGGATATAGAGAAAATTTAAATCAGAAATTAAGTGATATATCTGTATGTACTGAACGACATGCAGCTACAAATATAGCTTGTTCATTTGTTAATTTTTCTTGCAATCTAAGACCTATCGTGTCTTTGATTAAACTATCAAATTTAATTAATTTAGGAAGCAAATCTTTTTCAGCTTTAGCCCTCCAATCTTTTTCAAACAAATAAATATTATTTGCTTCATCTATAAGAGAATTGAATTTATTAATTTCTAGATCATCTTTTTTCAAAAGTCGTCTAGCTTTTGAAAGTTTTTCTTTAATTAAATCAGCACCTGCTATTACATTAAGACTTTTTTCAATGGATTTAATTTTATTCATTGCTTCATTTTTTGTTTCTTTTAATATTAATTCTTTTAAAATTATAATTTTATTTTCAAAGTTATTTAGTTTATTTCTATCTTCTATTATTAATTTTATGATTTGAATGTTTTCATATACTGTATCTACATTTCTTCTATATTGAGTAATTGCTTTCTTATTTTTTAAAGATAATTCATTATATTGATCATGATCAACTTCCCAATTTGAAGGAATTTTATTAGACAATTTATCCTTTTGATTAATCAATTCATCAATTTGAAACTGTATTTTATTAACTTTGTTTGATAAATTCTCTCTTTCTAAATATTTTTTTTCTTTTTCTAATTTTTTAATTTTATTATTTATTTTAAATATTTTTTTTTGAATTTTTCTTACTGATAAATGTAAAGATCGATAATTTTTGCTATATTCATTTAAATCATTTTGAGTTACTTTAATATTTTTCACAAGTTCAAAAGTTAAAATTGCATTAGTAAAAGTTTCTTTTAAAAATTTTTTATTATCTTTAGGTAAATAATTAAGATTAATAGCACTTAATTCATTTATATTATCTTTAATAATATCACCTTTAGTTTCATATATTTCAAATTTATATTCCTCTAGACATTCTTGTAATCTCGGATTTTTAGGAGGAGGAGACACTTCTGATGTTAAGTAAGTTCTGTAAGGTAGATAATTAACTAAAGATGGATAATATCCTACTATACCTAAACCTACTAACTGAAGAACAATAAACGCTATAGCACCTCTCCATATTTGTATAGTTGATACTGTTTTAGGGGCAACCCCTCTTAAATAGAATAAAGAAAATCCAAAAGGCGGTGTGAGAAATGAAGTTTGCATATTTACACCAATCATAACACCCAGCCAAACAGCAGTTACATTAGCATCAGTTTGTGCCAGAAGAATAGGAGCAATGATAGGTACAACAACAACAGCAATTTCAATAAAATCAAGGAAAAAGCCTAAAATAAATATTACTGCCATTACTACAATAAATTGTGTCCAAAAACCTCCTGGTAAGCTTGTTAAAAATTCAGTTACTAATTCTTCACCTCCAAATCCTCTAAATGCAGCAGTTAACATTGCAGCACCTACTAGAATAATAAATACCATTGAAGTAGTTACACAAGTTTCTATAGCTACTCCTTTTAAAGTTTCATCAATTATTAAAGTTCTATAAAAGCTCCAGAAAACAGAAAAGGTGAGAGCAAAAACCGCTACACCAGCCAAAGTAATTCCTATTATATCATTATTACTTGTTATATCTTTAACTCGTAAATCAAAATTATTTATAAGAAAATAGATTGCTATTATAGAAAGAACAGCGATTATAGAAGGTGTATAAGCATGTTTCTTTCCTTCATAAAGTCTATAACCACCCATAATTGTGGCACCTACTGCTCCAATTGCACCTGCTTGATTAACAGTTGCGATACCTAATATAATTGATCCCAAAACTATAAATATTAGTGTGAGTGGAGGAACTAAAGATAGAAATACTTTTTTAGCAAAACCAAAATCATAGTTGCCATCATAAGGTACAGGAGGAGCAACACTTGGTTTTATTCTAGCATAAACTAAAACGTAAATCATATACAAGCCAACTAGAACTAAGCCAGGAAAAAATGCTCCTAGAAACATATCTCCGGCACTAGTTGAAGAGACAGAAAAAGCGCCAGGCATACTAAATTCACCAGTAAATAATTTGTATTCTGCTTGTCTTGCAGTATTAGCGACATCAGATGCACTTGCCAATTGGTCAGCAAGTATAATTAAAACAATTGAAGGGGGGATAATTTGACCCAAAGTACCAGAAGAGCAAACAATACCACTTGCAAGAGATTTGTCATAATTATTTCTCAACATAGCTGGAAGCGAAATCAAACCCATAGCAACAACAGTAGCACCAACAATTCCTGTTGTTGCTGCAAGTAAAGCACCTACAAATATTACAGAAGTTCCAAGACCTCCAGGTATTGGTCCAAAAAGTTGTCCCATAGTAACCAATAAATCTTCAGCTATTTTTGATCTTTGCAACATAATACCCATAAAAATAAAAAGAGGTATTGCGATCAAAGTATCTCTTTCAACTTCCCAATATACTGCTCTAAAATTTGTAATTCCTGCTGATAACCATTGTATAGGACCATCTTGATGAAAATATTCACTAGCATTGCCTGCAAATAAATATCCAGCCAATGCAGCTAATAAAATTGTAAGAACAGCAGAACCTGGTAAAGAAAATGCAACAGGAAAACCTGATCCAAGTGCAATGATCATCGTTAAAATTAAAATTAATAAAAAAACAGTTTCCATTAATTTGAATCTGTTTTTAATAATTTAGAAGAATTATTCATAAAAAAACTAGTAAATTGAATAAGCATGGTTAAGGCATAAATAGCAAGAAAACCTGCCATTAAATACTTAACCTGCATTCCATAACCACTCATAGATTGTTCAAAGCTTTTTATTGGAGCATTTAAGATGCATTGTTGACACCACATACCTCTAAGTAAAATTGTTGCACAAATAGGAATGCCAAGAAATAATGAGCCAAGCAGATTTGACCAAGCTTTACCTCTTTCAGAAAACTTTGTATAAAGAATATCAACTCTTACATGACCTTCTTTTATTAAAGCATAAGAACTAGCAAATAAAAAAAGAGATCCATACCAGAATCTCACAAGGTCACCCATAAAAGTTTGTTCGTAAGAAAATATAAAACGTGCTACTACAATTTGAAATTCAGCAATAACAACTAAAAAAGCAAGCCAAAAAAATCCAAGAGTTTTAGTAAAATAGCCAATAATAAAGGCTAAAATTATTAAGGGAAAATGAATAAAAGATCCTCTGAAAGCAGATTTACCTAAATTCATTCCTAAATTTTCTCCAAATAAAGGTATTAGAAAATCTTCAACTCTTAAAAAAGATAGAATCATGTCTACTATTCCTACAATTAAAACACCCCAAAAACATGATCTGATTATATAGGCTGAAAAATTACTTAAGTATTCAGAATCCTTTTCTATTTTTATGTTGTTGTATAATTTTACGTAAACAAATGAAAATAATATAGCTATTATATAAATTAAAAACTGTATCCAAGATTTATAAAATTCTTTTAAGTTTAATTCTTTATCGTTTTCAAAAAAAATATTGTAATTTGCAAAAAACCTATCAACTCCAGGAAAATCATACCAAAAATTTAATATATTATTTATTAAGAACGCAAAGGTAAGAAAGATTATTGACCAGCTAAATATTCTTATAGGATTATTAAAATTATTTATCATAAATAACGAAAATTCTTATTTATATAATTATTAAAAAAGCGGAGATTAACTCTCCGCTTTTAAATTTATATTAAACTCCTAGAGCTCTATTTCTTTGTTTTAAATATGCTCCATCTGATAGTTTCATCCATGCTCCAATTTCAGCACGAGCATTAACAAAACTTTCATGAGTTCTTCTCGCAAGATCACTATGTTCAACAACTTCAGCATATACTTCTGCAGATGCCTCTGAAAATGCATCATAAACATCATCATTGAATTCTTTTAACACAACACCTTGTTCATCAATCAATTTTTTAAGAGATGAACCATTATTAGCATTATATTCTGACATCATAATATCATTTTCACATGTTGCTGCAGCTTCAATCATAGCTTGATCAGATGCTGATAAACTTGTTAGCCAAGATTTATTACATCCAGCTGCAAGCATTGATGCAGGTTCATGCATTCCAGGATAATAGTAATATTTTGCAGCTTCATAGAATTTCATAAAAGCATCATTCCATGGTCCAACCCACTCAGTTGCATCAATAGCACCTGAAACTAGGTTTTCATAAATCTGCCCACCGGGAAGTGACACTGGAGATGCTCCTAGTTTAGCGATGACATCGCCACCTAGACCAGGCATACGCATTTTAAGTCCTTTAAAATCACTAGCTGAATTAATTTCCTTATTAAACCAACCGCCCATTTGAACTCCTGTGTTACCACACATAAAGTTTTTCAGGCCATAGCCATCAGCAAGTTCATCCCAAAGTTCTTGACCACCCGCAAATCTAATCCAAGCATTAATTTCAGAATAACTGAAACCAAATGGAACAGCAGTGAAATAAGCCCAAGCAGGATGTTTACCTTTCCAGTAGTAGTCAGCAGCATGATACATTTGAGCATTACCTGAAGCAACTTCATCAAATGAATCAAAAGCCCCAACACGTTCACCAGCAGCAAAGTATTCAACATTAAATCGACCATCACTTAAAGTTGATAATCTTTCAGCAAATCTTTGAGCTCCTGTACCAAGACCTGGAAAATCTCTTGGCCATGTAGCAACCATAGCAATGTCTACTCTATCAGCTGCTATAGCTGGAGCAGGAAAAGAGGATACTGCTGCTGCAGCCGCACCTGCTAAGCCGGCTTTCTTAATAAAGTCACGACGTTTTACGTTTTTTTTCATATTTCCTCCTTAGTTATATGAATTTTTATAAAATCAACATAACTTAAAAATGTTAAAAATAATAACAATTTTTTGCAAGTAAATTAAATTTACCTTAATTGATTTAAATTAGAATAAGTGCTAATTAATGTTGTTTTTATTTGATATAGATCAAAAAGCAGATAATTTAGTCTGATTACTGCCTAGAATTAAAGCGTGAATATCTTCAGTTCCTTCGTAAGTTTTAACAGTTTCTAAATTTACCAAATGCCTCATTATGTGATTTTCTTCTAACAGTCCATTTGCTCCCAATATATCTCTAGCATTTCTAACTATATTGATCGCTTTTTTACAATTATTTCTTTTAAGAATACTGACTGCAATTTTAGTGTCATTATTTTTATCTATTTCTCTTCCAGTAAGGACACATGAGCTTAATGCTATATTAATTTCAGTTTGCATATCAGCTAATTTTTTTTGAATTAGTTGTTTAGTAGCTAAAGGTTTTTTAAACATGATTCGATTTTCAGAGTATTCTTTTGCGATTAACCAGCATTCACTTGCAGCACCTAGAGCACCCCATGAGATTCCGTAACGTGCTTTATTTAAGCAACTAAATACTGATTTCCAACCAGTAGTTTTAGGAAGAAGATTTTCTAAAGGGACAATTACATTATCCAACATTATTTGTCCTGTTGGACTAATTTTTAAACTTGCTTTATTTTCTATTAGAGATGTTGAAAGACCAGAAAAACTTTTTTCTAAAATAAATCCTTTTATAGAATCTTTTTCAAGATTTTCAGATAAAGCCCATATTATAAACACATCTGCAATAGGAGCATTAGTAATCCAGTTTTTAATTCCATTAAGAACATATCCTTTAAGAGTTTTTTTATATGTAGTTTTCATTGAAGAAGGATCAGACCCAGCTTCACTTTCTGTCAAACCAAAGCAACCTATTTTTTCCCCATTAATAAGATCAGGTAAATATTTATCTTTTTGCTCTTCAGATCCAAAATTACTTATTGGATGTATAACAAGTGATGATTGAACAGAAATCGATGACCTATAACTACTATCAATTTTTTCTAATTCATATGCGGTTAAGCCATAAGCCACATTATTAGTATCAGCTCCTCCATGAGAATTCATTGTTTGACCTAGTACTCCTATAGATCCAAATAATTGGAATAATTTTTTATCAAATTTATAATTTAAATTGTTATATACAACTTTTGGTCTTAGCTCTTTATCACAAAATTCTCTTATATTTTTTTGAATTTGCATTTCTTCTTCACTTAAATTATCAAATATATAAAAAGGATCAAACCAGTTATTTTGTTTCATAAACAATATCCATTATCATTTTTTTAATATAAATAACTATAGAAATTAATATATTAATATGAAAAGAAAAATTTTTATAGCATCTGATCACGCTGGTTATTCTTTAAAAAGTAAATTAATGGATAATTTTTCTAATTTGCTTACAGATTTAGGAACAGATACTGAAGAAAGTGTGGATTATCCAGATTTTGCCCATGAACTTACCAGTAAAATTAATTATACTCCAAATAGTTTAGGTATATTGATTTGTGGCTCTGGAGTAGGTATGAGCATTGCAGCAAATCGTAATAAAAATATAAGAGCTGGCCTTGTTCATAATTCAAAAATAGCAAAACTTATAAGACAACATAATAATGCCAATGTTTTAGTATTACCTGGACGCTTTATTGATATACAGGAAGCAATAAAATGTGTAGAAAATTTCTTAAATACAGAATTTGAATCAGGTCGTCATAAAAAAAGGATAGATAAAATATAATGTCAGATTTGTACTTAAAAGGAATAAAGGAAACAGATCCTGAAGTATTTGAAACACTAAAAAATGAACTAGAACGTCAGCAAAATCAAATAGAGTTAATTGCTTCAGAAAATATAGCATCTTTATCAACTCTAAATGCTCAAGGTTCAATTATGACAAACAAATACGCTGAAGGTTATCCAGGTAGAAGATATTATGGAGGATGTGAATATGTCGATAAAGCTGAAGAAATAGCTCTTGAAAGAGTAAAAAAATTATTTGATTGTAAGTTCGCGAATTTACAACCCCATAGTGGTGCTCAAGCTAATCAAGCGGTTTTTTTGGCATTGTTAAATCCCAATGATACATTTTTGGGAATGTCTTTGGCTTCAGGTGGTCATTTAACTCATGGAGCAAAACCAAACATATCTGGGAAATGGTTTAATGCAATTCAATACGGAGTAAAAAAAGATGGAAATGATAAAGATTTAATTGATTATGATGAAGTAGAGTCATTGGCATTAGAACATAAACCTAAAATAATAATAGCAGGCGCATCTGCTTATCCACGATTTATTGATTGGGAGAAGTTTAGAAACATTTGTGATAAGGTAGGTGCGTATTTTATGGTTGATATGGCCCATTATTCAGGACTGATAGCTGGTAAACAGTATCCAAATCCAATACCATATGCTGATGTTGTAACTTCAACAACACATAAAACTCTTCGTGGCGCTAGAAGCGCTATGATATTAACTAACAATGAGGATATTTATAAAAAAATTAATTCTGCTGTATTTCCTGGTTTGCAAGGAGGACCTTTAATGCATGTGATGGCAGCTAAAGCTGTATCTTTTGGAGAGGCATTAAAACCTGAGTTTAAAGAATATTCTAAAAATGTTATTTTAAATGCAAAAATACTTTCAGAAACACTGGTTAAAAGAGGATTTAGAGTTGTTACAGGTGGAACAGATTCACACATAGTATGGTTAGATTTAACACCAAAAAATTTAACTGGTGACAAGGCTGAGAAAATTCTTGAAGAAGTTGGGCTAGCCTGTAATAAAAATGCTATACCTTACGATCCTAACCCACCTAAAATAACTAGTGGATTAAGATTTGGAACGGCAGCAGCTACTTCGAGAGGATTCAATGAAAATGACTTTAGAAAAGTAGGTGAAATGATTTCTGATATGTTAGATAGCTTACAATTTAGCGAAGATGAAAAGAGAAAAGTTTTTGATAATACAAGAAAAAATATATTAGAAATGTGTAATTTATACCCGATATACAAGGAAGCTTTTTGATGCGTTGTCCGTTTTGTAGTAATCAAGATTCTCAGGTTAAAGATTCTAGACCTACAGAAGACAATACAGCGATACGTAGAAGAAGAATTTGTGAACAATGTGGTTCAAGATTTACAACGTTTGAAAGAATTCAATTAAGAGACCTAATAGTAATAAAATCTAATACACAAAAAGAAAGTTTTGATAGAGATAAAATGTTCAGATCTATATCTTTAGCTTTAAGAAAAAGAAATATAGATTCAGAAAAAATTGAAAAAATAGTTAATGCAATTGTTAGAAAGTTGGAAAATTCAGGAGATACAGAAATCAAAACAGAAATTATTGGTCAATATATTATGGAAGCTCTGGCTATCTTGGATCAAGTTGCATATGTGCGTTTTGCTTCTGTTTATAAAAATTTTAGAGAAGTTAAGGATTTTGAAGATTTTTTAGGTAATTTAGAAGATAAATAAATTTTTAAGTGAAGTTAACACATCAAAAATTAATTAATCAAGCTCATGCTATAGCTAGAAGAAAATTTGGTACGACTTTCCCAAATCCAATAGTAGGATGTGTAATAGCAAGGAATAAAAAAATTATATCTCAAGCAGTTACAAATAAATCTGGAAGACCTCATGCAGAAGAATTAGCTTTAAAAAAAGCAGGCAAAAAAGCAAAAGGCGCTTCTATGTATGTTACTCTCGAACCTTGTTTTCATAATTCTATTGCAGGATCATGTACTGATCAAATTTTAAGATCAGGAATTAAAGAAATTTTTATTTCCACTAGTGATCCTGATCCACGTACTAATAAGAAAAGTATAAAAAAGTTAAAATTAAACAAAGTAATAGTGCACACAGGTATAGAAGAGGAGAAAACATTATCTTTAAATAAATTCTTTTTTGAGAGTTTGAAATTTTTAAAACCATATACAAAAATTAAAATGGCTATTTCTAAAGATGAAAAAATTGCGTGGAGTAATTATAAAAGTAAATGGATTTCTAATTCTAAAAGTAGAGATTATGCGCATAGATTAAGATTTAAAAGTCAAGCTATCCTAACTACTTCTAAAACAATTATAAAAGATAATCCCAGGTTCACTATCAGAAAAAATGACAAAGTTATTAAACATATTACTATAATTATTATTGATAAAGATTTAAAAATTCCTTTAAAATCAAAGATATTAAAGGATATACATGAGAAAAGAATTATAATTTTTACTTCAAATAAAAATAAAAAATTCGATAAATTAAAAAGCATTGGATGTGAAATAATTTTTTTAAAAAAAAATAAAAAAAGAAAATTAAGTTTAAAAAATATATTTAATAGAATTTACAAACTTAAGATTTATGACTTATTAGTCGAAGCAGGAGGTATATTTTTTACTAATTTACTTAAGAATAATTTAGTTAACGAAATTCATATTTTTAAAGCTAATTTTTCGATAGGCCAAAAAGGAAAACCTTTATTATTAGACAGAAAGTTAAATCAAGTTAATAAAAGAATCATCAAAAAAAGAAAATTTAATGATAATTATTACTATAAATACGTTATTAACAAATAATGTTTACAGGTATAATTCAAGGATTAGGAACAGTAAAAAATTTTTCAAATGGTGTGTTAAAATTTTCTACTGATATAGATTTAAGTGATTGTAAGATTGGTTCCTCTATATCTTGTAATGGAGTTTGTTTAACAATTATAAATATTGATAAAAAGGATAAAGAATTTATATTAACTGTTAATATAGGAGAAGAAACAATATCAAGAACTATATTCAGTAATTACAAATTTAGTTTATCAAATAAGATTAATATTGAAAAATCATTAAAACTAGGGGATGAAATTGCAGGACATTTTGTTTATGGACATGTTGATTTAACAACAAAAATAGTAAATATAATTAAATTGGAAAAAAGCTGGGAGTTTATATTAAAAAAAGATATTAGAGATCAATTTAAATTTATTGTTGAAAAGGCTTCCGTTGCAATTAATGGCATATCTTTAACTATAGCAAAGGTTAAAGATAATTCATTTGCAATTTCAGTTATTCCACACACATATTTAAATACAAATTTACATCTTTCTAAGATTAATGATTTAGTAAATGTTGAATTTGATTATCTGGCGAGATTTCAACAAAATAAATTATGATTAAAGATAATAATCAAATTAATCTATCTTCTATTGAAGAAATAATTGAAGAAGCTCGAAATGGCAAAATGTATATTTTAGTTGATGATCCTAATAGAGAAAATGAGGGTGATCTAATTATACCTGCGCAAATGATATCACCTGAATCAATAAATTTTATGGCTAAATATGGTAGAGGTTTAATTTGTTTAGCAATGACGAAACAAAGGATAAAAGAATTAGATTTACCATTAATGAATCCTAAAAACCAAACTAATGATTTAACTGCTTTTACTGTTTCAATTGAAGCAAAACATGGCATAACAACTGGAATCTCTGCAGCCGATCGTGCACATACTATTTCAGTCGCAATAAACTATAATAAAAATAAAGAAGATTTGGTTTATCCCGGACATGTTTTCCCCTTGATGGCTTGGGATGGTGGAGTTCTTGAGAGAGCTGGTCATACTGAAGCAGCTGTAGATATCTCAAAAATTGCTGGCTTGAATCCTTCGGGAGTTATTTGTGAAATAATGAGTGATGATGGAACTATGTCACGCTTACCTGAAATCTGCTTATTTGCTTCAAAACATAATTTAAAAGTAGGAACTGTTTCTGATTTAATTAGATACAGGTTAAAGAATACGCAAATAGTTCAATTAATTTCTGAAAGACCTTTTGATAGTAAGATGGGTAAAGATTTTACATTAAAAATATTCAAAAATAAACTTTCAGGAGAAAAACATTATGCTTTAACCAAAAATATACAATCTGATTCAACTCCATATTTAGTAAGAATGCACAGATTAAATATAGAAAAAGATATCTTTGCGGAAAAAAATATTTTTGGTGATGAAATTTTACATTCATTTAATTTAATTGAAGAAAAAGGTTCTGGAGCAATAGTTTTAATTAATAGTGATATAGCTCCAAATATTTACAAGGTATTTGATCAAAGAAATAAACAATCTAACAAGCTAGAACTTAGAGAATATGGAGTAGGTGCTCAAATTTTGAAAAATATTGGAATAAAAAAAATAATATTACTAACAAATTCTAATAAAAAAATTGTTGCCCTTGATGGTTTTGATATAGAAATAGTTCAACAAAAAAAAATATGAATAATAAAATATTAATTGTTTTATCAAACTATTATGAAGAGATTAGTGATAATTTACTTTCTGGCACAATAGAAGAAATAAATAATCATAATAATATAGAATATGAGATTGTTTATGCCCCTGGTAGTTTTGAAATTCCATATTTAATAAAAAAAAATATTGAAAAATTTGATGGTTTTATTGCCCTTGGATGTATAATTAGAGGTGAAACCTATCACTTTGAATTGATTGCTAATGAATGTTCACGCAAAATAATGGATATATCAAGTAAATATTTAAAACCTATTGGATTTGGTATTCTAACATGTGAAAATGTAGAACAAGCTATTATTAGAAGTGACAAAAGTAAAAAAAATAAAGGTAGAGAAGCTGCTTTAGCGTGTATTAAGTTGCTATAAAAATTATTATGCAAAATTTATTAAAGTCTAAAACTAGGCTTGCGTTTATACAATACATATTTTTGTCACTATCAACTGATCAAGATTTAAAGAAAATAAAGGATGATTTTGATAATTATTTCCATAATTTGGTTGTATCAAGTATCGAAGAAAATAAAGAAAACAAAATACAATATAACAAAAATTTTTTCAATAATCTCACAGATAACTATATTATTTTTTTAAAAAAAAATGATATTAAATCTTTGATCAATTCATTTATAAATTTTGATAGAAATTTTGAGAAATGGAATATAATTAATCAATCTATAATTCTTTCAATAATAACAGAACTCAGCATAACTCCAAAAGATAAAATTAAAATTACACTTAATGATTATCTTAATATTGCAAAGAGCTTTATTACTTTAAAAGAACTAAAAATGATAAATGCTATCGCTGACAAGTTTTTAAATGAAAAAAAATATATTTAATAATAAATTAAATACTGAGGATTTTATTATAAATAAATATTTTTCTAAACTTAACTTTGGTAGATTTGAAACTTTTAATTATAAAAATGATGCTGCTTTTTTAAAGTGTAAAAAAAATCATAAAATCATTACTACCAATGATACAATCGTTGAAGGAATTGATTTTTATAAAAATAATGAACCTCAATCAATTGCTCAAAAAATTATTACAACTAATCTTTCTGATTTATCTGCAATGGGTGCTACCCCATATAGTTATATGTTGAGTTTATGTTTAAGTAGAAATATTGATTTAAATTGGTTAAAAAAATTTAGCTATCATTTATTTAAACTTCAAAAAAAATATAATTTTTTTCTCCTTGGAGGAGATTTATCTAAATCTAAACAACTTGTACTGTCTGGAACTTTTTATGGATATGCCAAGTCTAATTATATTATTTCTCAAAATAAATTAAATATAAATGACGATATTTGGGTTACAGGTAATTTAGGAGAATCATACTTTGGTTACAAAATTAATAAATATAATAAATTTAATTTAAATAAAAAAATTCATAATTATTTTATAAAAAAATACTTATTCCCTGAACCATGTATGTTAGGATATAAAATTTCTAAATACTGCTCATCTGCAATTGATATATCAGATGGTTTCTTTGGAGATTTAAATAAAATGTTAAATAATCAATTTGGAGCAGTTATAAATACAAAACATTTGCCAATTTCTGCATACTTAATAAAATTATTAAATAAAAAAATTATCAATTTAAATGAAGTTTTAAATTGGGGAGATGATTATGAATTGATTTTTACTGCAAAAAAATCACAAGAAAGTCTTTTAAAAAGAATTGCTAAAAAAAATAATACTAAAATTACTAAGGTTGGATATATAACTAAAAAACAAGGTATTTGTGATAATTTTTTCAAAGATATTGATTTTTGTAAATTTGATCATTTTGCCTAAAATCTTGATTTTTTATATAGTT